>ENA-OYXV01000298-OYXV01000298.1-human-gut-metagenome-genome-assembly--contig:-NODE-298-length-30761-cov-6.898619_pt1 | contig 30761 bp, 27 predicted proteins | sample MGYA00244846_ERZ653424 | MGnify/ENA primary metagenome ERZ653424 (study PRJEB26926, sample SAMN06165108) | human gut metagenome | biome: ENVO:00009003; feature: ENVO:2100002; material: ENVO:00002003...
CTTCCGGCGTGGTATGCAGCTCGACCATGATTTCCACGATTTCATCGAGCCGTTCCCGATTGTATTTCCACTGATTTTTCAGCAGGTCGTCATACTGGATTTGCCTCTTGACCAGATTGCGAACATCCTCGAAATCCTGACGGGTCGTAAAGGGCTTTCGGGCTTCAAGCTCGTTCCAGCGCCAGGGCATGTATTCGTCCTCGTCTGGGTCAATCGGCAGGATTTTGTCCAGCCAACCTATGGGGGCAGTATCCGCGTTATCGCCTGCATCGTCTGCCGATTCCTGCCGCTCCATCGAATCCATCCCATCCGGGGGTTCGGAAAGGTCAACGGGTTCGGGATGGATAGGATGGATGGACGGTAAGGGTTTTCTTACGCAGGGTTTGGTGACGACGGTTTTGGGAACGATGGTACTTCTTTGCACGGGATTTTCCGATGGCGGTGAAACCGTAGACGGCTTGTCCGCTGCGGGTTTATCCAGTACGGGCTTTTCCGGTTTTGGTTCTTCCCGTATCGGCTTCTCGTAGATGGTGTAAGTCGCCGCGGTAAAGTGGCCGGTGGTGCTGCGCTCGCGGCGGCGCACCACATAGCCCTGTGCTTCGAGCTCCTTGACGATGGCGGCAACAGCGTCTACGCCCTCCTTGCACTTGGTCGAAAGCCCCTTGATTGTGAAATTCCAGCCGTCGTGTTCGGAGAGCATCAGGGCGAGCAGCCCCTTGGCTTTCAGCGAAAGATTTGTGTCGCGGAGTGCCACGTTGGTGATAATCGTGAAGTCGCGCTCATGCGCGGCGCGGATGATAGCCATAGATAATCCTCCCTGTCAACTGTTGAAAAAAGATTTTTGGAAACTTGACAGCCTTCAGCGCTCCAGCGCACGGGATTTCGTGCGCTTCATCCCTTCAAGTACTTTGCGCATACGACGGTTTACGTCGTCGAGCGTGTTGTCCTCCGGGAAATAGGAGCGCCATTCCTTCGCCGTATCGAGCATGGAAAGAATCGAAGTTTCCATTTCTTTCGGCGTTGCGGATGGGGAAAAATATTTGGATATCTGCCTGCTTTGCAGCACGACTTTTTCAATCTCCGGCTTTTTCTGCTCGGACATAATCGCCAGCACCATATCTTCGGTCAGCTTGCCGTCCTGCGAAAAACGCTTTAAGCGCTGCGCCTGAGAAAGCGACGGCGTGGACTGCTCGCTGTCAATGGTTTCTGCCAGCCAGCCTTGTTCTTCATGGTTCAGATAGGACACTTCTACCGCAGAGTTGAACGCGAGTTTTCGGTCATCTACCAGATCGAGAAGTTCAGGAAGAAGCTCAGTCAGGCGAATGTATCGCTGTACCTGTTTTATGCTGTCCCCCGATTGATTGGCTACCGTAGCCACAGACCATTTTAACTTCTGGCCAACTTGGCCAGAAGTTAAATCGGCGCGTTGTCCCTGATGTTTTATCGCTTCCAGCTTCATCTTGAACGCAAAGGCTCGTTCGCTGGGCAGAATGTTTTCACGTTGCAGGTTGGAATCCACCATCAGGATAACGGCAGCATCATCGTCAAGCTCACGGACGATAACCGGCGCGGTTTCCATCCCAGCCAGCTTTCCGGCGTGGCTTCTGCGATGCCCGGATACAATCTCATATTTACCATCCGGCATGGGACGGGCGATAAGCGGAAGCAAAATACCGTGTTCGCGGATGCTTTGCACCGTGTCCATCATGGATTCATCGTCGATCACCTTGAACGGATGATTTTTGAATGGCACGAGTTGATCCAACGGTATCTCGCGGATTTTCTCCAAACTCGCATCCTGACGGCTGGCTTCCGTCGAGAACAGATCGACGCAGGGTTTCAGGCGTATGCCGCTGGTATCAAATGCCATGCCCGATCACCTCCTGCACCAGCTTCTCATAAGCGCGCGCAACCTTGCCTTTCGCATTATGCGCATAGATGCTGCATCCCAGCGCGCTGATTTCAGAAGCGCGCACAGAATAGGGAATCTGCGCATTGAAGATTGGGAGAGAATCCCCGTAGGTATCGCTGATGAGGGACACCATGCCGCGCGCGTAACTGGTGCGCGCATCCAACATTGTCAGGACAATGCCCTCTATGATAACATCAGGGTTGATCTCTTGCTTGATGAACATGACGGTATCCAAAAGCTGAGAAATGCCTTCGATAGACAGGAAGTTTACGGAAACGGGAATCAGGATGGAATCTGCGGCAGACAGCGAGTTCAGCGTAAACATGCCAAGCGTCGGCGCGCAGTCGATGAGAATCACATCATATTGGGATTTCAGCGGCGCAAGCAAACGCTTGAGAATGGTTTCACGGGAATTTGCGCCGGTCATCGTTAGTTCCAGACTGAATAATCCAAGACTGGAGGGGAGAAGATCAACACCTTCGTCGTGGTGCAGGATAGCGGTACGGATATCCAGAAGCGGTTCGTCCTTGCCGCGGCTTGTTCCACGATTCAGAAGGTTGTAAACCGCGTCTGTCAGCGTTACGGGCAGCTCATCGGGCATTTGATAGCCCAGACTGATGGTCAGGTTCGCCTGCGGGTCAAAATCGACAAGAAGCACTTTGCACCCTTGTCGTGCCAGACCGATACCGAGGTTCACGCAAGTGGTCGTTTTTCCAACGCCGCCTTTCTGATTGGCGACAGCTATAATTTTGTGTTCCATAATGATCCTTTCCAAAATTCAATTCAAAAAGCAGAGTGACGATGGCATGTCCGAAAGTTAGGGCCTTTCGGATATGCAGGGCATCGGTCACTCTGCTTTTCTTTTTGAAAAAGATTCATTTCATGTGCAGGAAAAGCAATTCAGAGCAGCGAAATGCTAAACATTATTATCTGCTTTGCTTTTTCAGCGTTGAAGCAATGAAGGAATAGCTGGCTTTCTGGGAGACTGAAAAGTTGGAACTCTGCTAATAGAGGTGTGCGGAACAACCACACAAAACCAACGATTAAACCGGTCTATCGTTTAGGAAAACTCGCGGAATTTCTTGACAAATCAAGATGAGATGACAGGAAATCGAACAAAACGAGATGGACTAAAAGTACGACACGAGTTCTCCTAAGCAGAACGTCGCGCGTTCGAATCGCGCCGGGATCACCATTTTTTGGAAATTTCCCCGTTTTGAGAGCAAGATGCTGCAAACCGCATCCTGCTCGAAAGACGGGGGGATTTTCTTTTTTTGCGAACTTTTCTCCTTGGAATCCTGCTAACAGAAAAAAGCCGCGTTAGCAAATTGCAAACATTTTGCGCAAATTTCTAACGCGGCATTTTGAGGGCTCCTGATTCTTTGCAAACATTGGTGAGCGACGGATGCAAGCATTTGTGAGCGACGCGGTTGCTTTTGCTGGTTTTCGGATGCTTTTTTCTGCCCACAACACGCCCGCGAAGGGACTTGTGCACGGGCACGAAGCACATCACCTGATTGTTTCCAGATGAAGCTGGTGGGACTTTTGCTAATGCTTCGAGAAGAGGTGTTAGCTGAAATCATCCGCCCGGTTGGATATTCTAACGTCGTTCGCCTTTGTTTGCAGGTGGCATTTCCCACCCTTTTGCGTAATAGATTTCAATTCCTTTCTGCATTGCATACTCAATCGTGTTTCGTGTGCCGCCTTTCGTTCCATTATATATCGCGATTACCCTCGCAGAATGATCCACCAACCATTCGGTTCGGCGCTGATAGGCACTCCTGCAAGCAGCTTCGCAGATGGTAACTTCATAGTCGGCCTGCTGCCGAAGCGCACGCTACCTTTCCTGCCATTCCGCGTCCCACCTCTTTTCAAAGTCAGGGTGCGACAGAACGCAAATCAGATGGACATCCTGATGAGATGAACGCAGCCTCAGAACAAGCTCCCCGGCCCAGATGTCTACGCCACGGGCCATACCCGTGAGGAATGTGCGAAAGCCTGCCTGATAAGCTGTCCAAATCTCTTTTAATCATGATAAATCGTAGCGTGAATTGCTCAGCAATTGGAATCTCATCAATGGTCACGACAAAGCCATGGTTCTCGAACTCATGAAAACGCTGAACAGCAAAAAGTAACAGCCAGCTGAGTGGAATTCCTCGCTGGCTGTTATTTCTTTAATTATAGGGTTTTTACTGATGTCAAGATTATATCCGTCAATCCAGAATCAACCCATCGTTTTTGACAGCATCTTCAACATGTTCACCATCTCCGGATTGCTGAGAATCTTCATCAACTGCTGAATATCCATTCCCGCGGCTTGTGCCTGGTCAGCCACCTGTGTATCAGCACCCTGCTCGCTTTCAACGCTCTCAGCGCCCTGTCCGCCGTAGAACGCTTTTTCAACCAGCTGTGCATTGGCCCTGCGGTTTTCATCGAGGATGTGGGAATACTGGTCTGTGACCATCTGCGCCTGCGCATGCCCCGAATCTCCCTGCACCGCCTTGATGTCGCCGCCGTTGAGTTTCAGCTTGTAGGTGATGCTGGAGTGCCGCAGGCTGTGGAACACAACAGGCGGCAGGTCGTTGTCCTGAATCAAATCCTTCATGGCCTTCCGAATCCTTGACGCCTCCGTAGGCAGTCCGTAGGGCGTGGCGATCACCAGCTGATAATTGGTGTACTCGCTTCCCAGCGCTTCTATGGTCGCGTCCTGCTCCATTTTCCAGGCCACCAGCATCTCAGCCACCGTCTTGGGGAGAAATACCTTGCGCGTACTGGTCAGTGTTTTGGGCTTCTTCAGCACCAGCACGGTCTTGTTCTTCGCGCCCTGTTCGGGAAATGTGACGAGGATATCCTTGGATTCCAGCGTACTCATCACGCTCTTGCTCACACGCTGCAATTCCTTGTTGACATAGATGTAGGCTTTCCCCGCCATGATGCTTTCTTCGGAAATGTCCACGCAATCCCACGTCAGCGCCAGCAGCTCCCCGATGCGCAGGGAGCACGCAAATGCGACGTTCATACAGAGCTTTAGCCGGTCATCCTTGCAGCAGTCAATGGCCTTGAAAAGCGTTTGCGCGTCCCAGATGTCGCGCTTCCTGCTTTCCTCCTTGGGAATGGTCGCGTAGCGGGCGGGATTCTTCTCGATCAAATCCCATTTTTCTGCCTGGTTGAAAGCGCTTCTGAGCAGATTGTGAACCTTACGGATGGTAGCCGGCGTCACCAAAGACGATGATTTTTTGTTTTTCCTGTTCGTCATTTTAGGAACGGCCGGTGTTTTGAGAAGCGTCTGGTAATACTTCTCCAGCGTTCTCGCCGTGATCTCCTTGAGCTTTACGCTTCCAAGCAGCGGCTCGATATAATGCCGGATCAGGGACATATTGCTGGTATACGCGGAGATCGACCACTTCGCCTTGCCATACAGCGAGACATATTCCGTCAGAAGCTCGGAGACCGTTGTGCAGTTTGGGATGGTGAAGGCGCCCAGCTGCTGGTTATACTCAATCTCTGTCTTTCTCGCCTTCGCCTCGGGCAGCGTCTTGAAGGTTTGCCATTTTTGCTTTCGGTTGCCCTGCTCGCCCACGTAGGAGTAGACCACGCAATATCTGTTGTTCCTTGAGATGATCGAAGCCATCGCGATTCCTCCTTATGCCTGGCCAATGGGTTCTATCTTACCGCAAGGAGCGGAGATCATCGTAGCGGATGAACCAGCTCTTGCCAATTTTCTTTCCCTGGATTTCCTGATAGGTGAGCATGCGGTATAGGTCTCGCTCACTCATATCCAGCAGGCTCGCCGCTTCATGAAGCGAGTAGTACTCTTTTCTCTGTTCCTCTGCCTTTTCAGTCAGTGCCTCCTGTCCGGGCGGCAGGGAGGCCGTCGGGGGAACTGAAACCTTTGTATACTGGGTTTGATTCCCGTACCATTGTTCAAAGCTCTCCCTGGTGACGCGCGGCCTGTTGGCGACTCGGATCGTCATAAGCTGGTCTTTGATTCTGTAGTGGAGCTTCCATGCTTCTCTCCGGTCGAGACCGAGCAGCCTGCCCATCTCGGGAACCGTCATGGACTTTTCTTCAAGGGGACGGTCGCGCTCACGATCCTTAGCGTTGCGATAGTGATCCTGATGCCTGTACCACTGATCAAAGGCTTTGCGGGGAACCCGCAGCCGGTAGTGAACCGTCACGGTTTCCAGCCCCGTTTGCTGCAAGAGATCATAAACGCTGCTCGTGGTAATCCCAAGCATATCAGCGATATCCTTGATCCCATAGGATTCCGTTTTCAGCCGTGCGCCGGGTTCCTCTCCGGTCACCTTGCGATAATGCGTCTGACCTGCATACCATTCTTCAAAGCTCACCTTAACAACGCGTGTGCGACCGGCGATTGTTACCGTGTCAAAATAGCGCTTGTTGATCAGCCAATAGCTCTCTGTCTTCTTGATTCCGAGATGCTCGCGCATTTCCCGGACGGACATGGTCGTGGCTTCCTTTGTGCCCGCCATTGTGCAGCCTCCTTTCCTGCTTGCTAAAAAAGATGATAGCACATCGCTCGCCAAAGTTTGAGGCTGTCGCCGGGGCCTCCCTCCCGGTTCCGGCAGCCGTTACTGCCGGAGTATCCAGGCATTGAAGCTGTCCTTGGGGATGCGGTAGCCAATGCTGCTGATCCGAATCGCGGGAAACGCTTTCTTTCGGATCAGAGAATAGACCGCTTTCCTGCCCACCCCAAGGATCTGCGTCAGCTCGTCAACGGTATAGCAGCGCCTCTCCGGGTTGGGATGCGCATCGTTCTTCATTTGCATATTCTGAATTTGGCTGTTCATCAGCTGCATCTTCGTTCTCCTTTCGTTTCCCAGAATTTCTGCTCTCACTATTTACTTGTAAAAAAAGAACGCTTTTGGAAACCATTTTTCAAAAATTGAGAAAGAAAAAATTCCAGACAACCGTCTGGAACCTGAAAACGCAGCAATTACAGGGAATCCGCAATTGGAAGGGTTCTTGAAATGGCGTCAGCAATTCGTCTCGTCCTTGGGGGCGGTAAGCTCCGCCTCACGCTCATTTGCATTCTTCTTCGCTTTCAATCTATTGATCAAGCGTGTTTTGATGCTGATGTAATGCTGGTATACCTCTCCATAGGGAATCCAAATGCCGGCTCGCTCAATCGAAGCATAAACATTGTCCACCACATCCTCCGACTGCCGTCCGACGGGATAGCACTGATGCAGGCTGTAATACGCCTCCGTCTCTTCCTTTAGCCATTGATTGATTTGCTCCTTCTGTTTCTGCTTCAAAGCGCTGAACTGTTTATTGGTCTGCCGAAGCTGACCATCAACCCATACATGATTCTTCATGTGTCCTGTCACCATCCATCTGAAGTTCGCCTCAAGCGCTGAGCGCTGCATGAAGACGCGCTGCATACTGTTCTTTCGCCCGATCAGGCCCAACCACCTTCATCTTCCCGCCAAACGCAAACACCCACGCCCAGAACGCGCTGCTGGCGTTGACGTGAACCTTTGCGAGAAAATGGTGGGTTCCGGCTCGTTCAAAAGAAAACCCGTCCCCGAACCGATCCATCATGCTGCCCATGAGCGTATCATCACAAAGCAGGGCCACATCCATTTCCGGCCCATCCCCACACATCGTTGTCAGCGTCTGACAGTAGTATTCCGGATTAAAATCTCTTGGTCTTGGAACAGCCGCTTCGTCCGTCAACTGGGGAATATCCATCTGGTCAACGCGGAAGGAGCAGATGGCCGAACAGTTGTCTGTCCAGCCAATGACATAATACCGGTCACTCTGCCACAGGGTTAAATAGGGCGAAACGGAGTGCAACACTCCGCCATGCTTCATGACGCATTCCCGGTTGCCAGTAAGCGTCAGGGTATGAAACCTGACCTTCTTCCCTTCATTGATAGCCTGATTAATGGCATCAATCGTCAGAAAGATGTGCTGGTTGCCTATCCGGGCCTTCTTGCGCAGATAAACCGTGGAACAGAGCTTTTCCGCATCATGCTGACCCGAGAGCAGCGCGATCTTTTTCGCCAGACTCTCCGATTTCTGAGGAGGAATGACGACCGACGAGCAGACGGCATCCATGAGCATGCGCAGCTCTGCCGTGTCCAACTGCCTGCTGCCATAGCTGTATGTGTTTTTGTTGCCCTCTTTGGAGCAGATGATGTCAAAGCCATACCGGCAGAGGATGTCAATATCGTTGCTGATCGTGTGCCGGTTCCCGCCGTGCCCGCTTGCTTTGCAAACATCCATCAGTTGGGTTAATGACACTTTATGATCATCATCTGTATTGCGTATCAGGTACTGAAGAATAAACAGGGGACGGTCATTCGTCCTGTTCCTGTTCTCCGACATGCTCTCACCTCAATTCATCATCATGAAAGCAATCATCAGCGGATTGTCAGAATTGCTTTCCGCATCTCACTTTCTCTTGCAGTGCGTCTTAAAAGCCGCGACTTCATTATCGCTGGCAAAACCATCGGCGTCCATGACGCCAATCACGCGCCCTATCGCCCGGATCATGCCGTAATCCTCTCTGCGCATGGTGGCGTAGGCGGGGTTCAGCGAATGCAAGCCTTCCTTTCGATACTCCTTCATATACAGCGAATTGTCAGCCTGAAACACGCCGACGTCGCCATACCTCATGAGGCCATCGTCCTTCTTGACTAGCACGCAGCAGCCATTCGGATAATCGGGTTCCATGCTGTCCCCATTCACCCTGAAAATGTAATCAGCCCTGCGCACCATCGGAGAGGTATGAACATAGCAAGGCTTACAGCACGCCGAAAAGTCATCATAGCTTGTGCCGGCGGCCACCTGATCATCAGCAAAGAGTAGCTCATCCAATTCAGGCGCGTCCATAGCGTTCATGTCTTCCTCCGCCATGAGCAGCTGCTCGGACATATTCAGCACGGCCTTTTGATGCGGCCTGCTCATCTGCCTGTAATTGAAAACCAGCTTGCGCTCGTCCGCATCCGCATATACGCAGCGCTGTGAATCCGAAAAGTATTCCTCGATGGAGATGCCCAGCGTTCTGCAAATGGTGGGGATATTGGACACATCCGGCCTTGTCCTGCCGCTCTCCCAATTGGCCACGGCAGACTTGCACAATCCGAGCGCATTGGCCAGATCCGCCTGCGTCAGATGCGCAATCGTCCGAAGCTCCTTCAGCCGGTGCGCATAGAACAGCTTGTTCTCGCAAACGCCATTTGTGGACGATGGAATTTCGACAATGCGGGATTCACCGTTTCTGCCGGGTTCAAATTTTCTCCGCGCCATTTCTTTACCCTCCAAATAAACATTAACTATGAATATAGTACGCTTTCCGGATTCTCTTGTCAATAGCATATATTTAGCTGTACGAAAAATCGACCAGGAAGTTTCCAAAGGATTGATTGTTCATTTTCTGTGCATTATAATCTATCCGGCAGATGCAAAAGCCGGAAAAGCAGAGCGATTGCCTTCACCCTGCTATGAGTTGATCCGAAGTAAAAAGCACCGTTGAGGAGGATAAAGGAATGAGCAATCCAATCAAGAGTGCCGAAATGGCCCCCGTCCTTCAAAGCATGCAGGATTATATCTGCAACCACTTTACGGACGAACTGATGGATGAGGTAAGCTCCGCGGTCAGCCTGGGACTCGTGGAAGATCTGGATATCGATGCGGAAGGCGGAAAACCTGTGGTGCAACGCAATGAAAGCAAGATCATCCGCACGGAATTTTGGCGTTTAGACTGTACAAAGCTGCTGGCCGACATCAAAATGCGTGTGAAAATCGGCGTATCGCGTGATCATGGCGTTCCGCACTATGTTGTCCGTTACGTCAATTTCTCCGCACAATTCACACTGGACGGCGGCATTACCCTGCACCAGGGAATCCGGGAACTGACCACCTGCTGTCTGCCAGAGCGCAAGCTGCCCAAGCTATCCAAATATCTGGTGCCGGTGCTCTCCTACGATGAGATGGAGATCATGGTATTGCAGCTTCTGCGCAAATACAGGGGCGAACAAGCCGTATTGACGTTTCAGGAAAACGGCGCGACCGCGCTTGCTCAGGCCATGGGGCTGGAGATCAGGCGCGTTTCTCTGTACCGAAATCATCATACCGCTGCAATTCTCTATCTCAGGGAGGGACATGCGCGCGTCGTTGCGTCAGGCGCGTCGGGAAGCGCGACAGACGACGAGCCGTTTCAAGATATGACGATTCCCGCAAAAACCATTGTCCTCAACGAAAACCGGCTCCGTCAGGGCGACATTGAGCGCGAGATTTATCACGAATGCGGTCACTACGAGTGGCATTCCATGTTCTTTGAACTCCAGGCTTTGCACGCCGCAGATCTTCGCCTGCTGGAATACGCCGAAGCGGACAAAGCATCCAAGCCAGCGGAGAAGGACATCAAATGGGTGGAGCGACAGGCGAGCTTCGTGGGAATCGCAGCCATGTTTCCCCGGCCCATTATCACACCTCTGGTCAACCGGTATTGGGGCGAAGTGGCCAATTTGCAGGATAATCTCGGCCACAAGATTTCTTCCGTGATTTACCGTATCGCCTCTGAAAAACAGAAACCAAAGTCACTCATCAAAACAAGGCTGATTACCATGGGGTCTGTTGGAGCCAAGGGGGCTTTCAACTTTGTCGATGGCAAATACATTCAGCCATTTGCCTTTCATCCGGATAACCTTGGCCCTAACGATACATTTGTGATCAGCCGAAGCCAGTTTACGGAAATGTATGAGCAGGATTCCGATTTCCGTGATCTAATCGATACGCATCAATATATCTACGCCGATGGTCATGTGTGCTGTAATCTGCCATCGTTCGTGCGAAAGGCCGACAAGGGGGCCGCGCTGACGGCTTGGGCGCTGGCCCATGTTGACGAATGCTGCCTGAGATTCCGCAAATCATACCATGTCTCGCCGCAGAGCGGCTATCAGGTGGGCGAATTGCATTCCGATTCGGATTACAATGAAGTTTATCTGACGATCCACACCATGGAAATTACGGGGATGCCCATGGAAATCCTTATGGAAAAGAACATGGAATACCTTGACGAACTGCCCAAACGCCCGTCCAGGGCCTTAGCCAAGCTCATCGCTGATCGCGTGGGAACGCAAAAGGAGCTTGCGCTCAATTCCGGTTTGAGTCCGGCGACGATCAGCCGCATGTGCAAGGATGACGATTTCAGATATACAATTCAAGAAGTGACCCGGATAATCGTCGGACTTCAGCTCCCACCGCCACTTTCTGCCTTGTTCATGGACACAATCGGCTTTACCCGCACGGTGATGGTCAAGTATTACCGGTATCAGTGCATCATCGACTGCATGTTCATGGATGACATCTACCAAATCGTCGAGACCCACCATGCCCTGTTCGATCAGTAACCACTTAGAGCCGCTTGCTATGGCGGTTCTTTTTTTGTTTCTCAAAAAATTTCATTTTTTGATTTCAGAAGCTGAAATTCGGCCAGTCAGAAAAGCTCGAAAATACAGTGCTTTTGAAAAACGCATTCCAAGGGACCTCAAGAAAACCCATGAATGACAAGCCTTTTCCGATTTCAGAAACTGAATTCGGTTTTCGGAACAAATCTGTTACTGTATGTCTGCGGCCAGGAAATCCGGTCGCAGGGATGCAGAGTGATGGTTTCTGATCAAGACCGCTTCCGCACGAAGCACCCTCAACTGAACACGACGCAGCCGGCATCGGAAGTGCAGCTGCAGCCGAATGGAGATTGTCCCTTCATACGGCTGTTTAGCTTTGTGCTGGCAGCGCGGACAAGCCCTCTATTCGGCGCAATCGAAAGGAGGGCTTTCCTGATGGAACTTGGAGACCACTGCGGCTCTGATGACCTGTATGTGAACGACGAGCGTATTCCCGTTTCGCGGGAGGTGTTTCAGGCAGTCTGCAAGGAGAATAACCATATCCGCTATCTGGCGCGCTGCGAAAAGCGCTGTATGCAGGCTCGGTATTTTCTGTGTCTTGGCGATTGCCTTCTGTGCCCCTGGCATCGGAGAGGGATTTTTGAGAATCCTGACGGTATTGACAATACGCCATTTCTCCTGGATCAGCGAGATGTGGAAGAGGAAATGATCCTCAGAGAAACAGCGAGCGCCGTATACAGCTTCGCTGACCGGCTTGTGAAGGATGGCTCCGCGATTTTGAAAATGCGCTATGTCTGCGGCTGCTCATGCCGAGAAATTGCCCGGGAAATGGGCGTTTCGCATAGCTGTATCTGCAAGCGGCTGCACAGGATGCTCACCCATTTTCGCGCCCACGCGCAGCTTTTTGTCTGACCGTTCTCCGATGGATTTCCATTGGCCTTTCAAGCTCAATCCACCGCCGGAGAGGTTCCCTTTGAAACGCGCGATTGCAGCGCTATCGACAGCAACGTTGAAATGGAGGATCAAGCATATGCCCGCAATGATGAGAAACATGAGACGGATGAAGCAGCAGATGACCGGAATGAAGTGTTCCGCGGAAATGGACAGGCTGATGATGAAGGTTTCGGCGCAGAAATATGCCGCTGTGATGAGCTTCAAAACGAGGCAGTCGGCCAGAAAGAGGACAGTCTGCTAAGCCGCTTCCCATCGGGCTTCATTACGTCCTGAGAGCCTGGATAGAAATTCGATTGCAAGATGATTACGGATGGCGCGCTGGCAGCCGGCTTCCTGCCGCTGCCGGACGCCCTCCTTGCGCAAAAGGAGAATCCATATGCCGCTGGAAAGCGAACGATTTATCAAGTCCTATTCGAGCCTGATCGAAAGCCCCATCTGGCCGGACGACGGACTCTTTAAGCTGTATCACTACTGTCTGTACAAGGCCAGCCGCAATGTCTATCTGTGGCGCGGCATCCAGATCCAGCCCGGCGAGTTTCCCATGTCGTACCGCCACGCTGCCGCAGAGCTTTGCTGGTCAAGGGATAAGCTCATCCGGAAGTTTGCCAGCTTGGAAGAAGCCGGTTGTGTCTGCATGCGCAAAAGCCGCGTCGGGACATTGGTGCGGGTTGTCGGCTGGTCTGAAATTCAGCACACAGGCGGTTCAAAAGTCAGTCCACCCTGGCCTGAAAATCAAACCATGAGCGGTACGGAAATCAAGCCATCGTGGTACGCAAACCAGACCACGAGCGGCCTGGAAATCAGGCCATCGCGGCAAGAAAAGCAGACCATCGGCGGTACGGAAATCAGACCCAACCAAGAAGAGTATAGAAAAAGAAATCTATCTCCTCTTCTTCATTCTGAGCCGGAAGGCTTCAATCTGCTTTGGCTTGCCTATCCCGAAGAGAGGCGAAACCAACGCGCGGAAGCCGCGCAGCTGTATCAAATGGCCGTCGATCAAGGCGCTACGCCCCAGGCCCTGATGGACGCGCTGAACGCCGCAAAGCAATCGGATGCGTGGTGCATGGACAATGGGCGCTACATCCCCGGTATCGTCAAATGGCTGCAAAAGGAGACCTGGCGCTCCTTCGGTAAACCGGAAGAAAGCACGGAGGCTGTGAAATGGATATCGCGCTGAAATGGCTGACTCTGCTGCACAATCCGGAGGACATCGTTGAGATTCGCAGCATTGATCCCAAGCCTGTCATCAGCGGCTATTTCAAAGCGGACAGCGCAGCCATTGCGAAAGAGATTGCGAGATTTCCCAACCGAACCTTTTATCAGACCCTGCAGATGGTGCAGCCCGCCTGTTACGCCCGCGGACAACACGAGCATCTGATGGAGCGTCCGAGAGAAACCACCAGCGACAACGACATTGCCGGATATCAATGGATTCTCGTGGATACCGATCCTGTCAGACCAAGCGGCGTCAGCGCCTCCCAGCCGGAAAAGGAAGCGGCGCGCAAAGTGTCTGCCACAGTGATGAAAAAGCTGATGGCGATGGGCTTCAAGGAGCCGATTGTCGCAGACAGCGGGAATGGGTATCATCTCCTGTTCAAGATTCACGCGAGTACCGACGACAGGCAGATCATCGCGGATTTTCTCAGCGTTCTGGATATGTGGTTCAGCACGAACGAGGCGAAAATTGATACCTCCGTTTTCAATCCGGCGCGCATCACCAAGCTGTACGGCACCATGACACACAAGGGAGCTAACACGCAGGAGCGTCCGCACCGTGCCAGCCGAATCATCCGTATGCCTGAGCACATTGAGGAAACGTCCATGACGCTTGTCCGCAATGTGGCTGATGTACGTCGCCACATGGTTGCTCCCGCGGAGAATCCTCGGCAGCGAAATGGCGCGGCATTCAATCTGGAGCAATTCCTGTCAGAGCATTCCGTACAGGTTATCAAGAAGATCGCCGTTAGCATGGGCACAAAATATCTGCTCTCCGAATGCCCTTTTGACAGCTCCCATCGCAACGGCGACGCGGCGGTCTTCGCATACAGCAATGGCAGTTTTGGCTTTCACTGCTTTCACAACAGCTGATCCGGCTACCACTGGCATGAATTCCGCGAAAAGCTCGACCCCAGCGCTTACGCAAACAGCCCCTTTACCGTTCATCAGGCGGCCAACATCCTCGTTCCTCCCCGTTCTCTCCCGAACGGAAAGGCTGCGGCTCCGGCTTCCGGTGTTCAAACAGGCCGTCCGCGAATGCTGGATTTTGCGTCCATCCCCAACTATGACCGCAGCAAGATTGTTGTAATCCGCTCCCGCTTTGGCAAGCTGGACGCCAAGATCGGCGGCTTTAACGCGGGCGAAATGTCTGTCTGGAGCGGCGGCAATGCCTCCGGTAAATCCACACTCGTCAGTCAGCTTGGGTTGGCGGCGATCACCGAGGGATTCAAGGTTGCCATGTTTTCAGGCGAAATGTTCGCATCCCGTGTTCGGGAATGGGTGCTGCTCCAGGCCGCTGGCCCTGAGTATGTCGAGGCGGACAAGCTGAATGTCAATCACTACTGTCTGAAGCCCGGTATCGAGCAAAAGCTGGACGCCATGCTGACCGGCAAATTGTCCATCTACGACAACGATTTCGGCACGAATTGGGAGGATGTTTTGAACACCATCTACGATTGGGTGAAGGAGAATAACGCCTCAGTGGCTATCATCGACAACCTGATGGCCCTCGATCTTCCCACCGGCACGATGGACAAGTACGACATGCAGACGCGCATCGTCAAGCGTTTCTCAGCGATGGCCAAGGAGCTGAAAATTCACGTTCACTTTATCTGCCATCCTCGCAAGACAGAAGCCTTCCCGCGTAAAGGGGACATCAGCGGCACCGCCGATATCACCAACGTAGCGGACAATGTCTTCATGGTTCACAGGGTCAACGCCGACTTTATGAGCCGCTACAAGATGGTTTATCCAAAGCTGGAGATCCCGGCAGATGTCGGCAATGTGATCGAGATCATGAAGAATCGGGATTTAGGCGTGGTGGATGAAATGGTGATGCTCTATTTTGATAAGCGCAGCAGAACCATGTCCGATATCAAAGGCTTGCCGCCCCAGTACGCCTGGAGTGAGAAGATCGAGCAGATCAGCATGAACGGCTTCACGGTTGTAGACAACGCAGAGCTGCCCGACGAATGGAGATGAGAGATGTGCCCGATCAAGTCACAAGCCAGGAACGCAGAATCTTCCGAGAGGCATACAACTACTTCTCTGCCCATTGTGACCCGCCTGCGAATCAGGACGAAGGAGCCGTGGCGTGGTGGATGGCTGCGGTAACGGATATTGCTCCCCTGGCGCAAAAATGGAAGGACTACCCACTGATGCAGAACCTTCTGCTTGCAATTTACGACTACATGGACTTCAAGGCCAAAGAAAAGACAAAGGAGCTGAACGAATTTGTATAGGAACAGTGAATATTATCCCGACCCTACCGCGGGCGCTGCTCTGGCGCACATTGCCTATGAGGAGCGGCTTGCCCGAAAGAAAATCAGGCAGGTGAACGGGCGAAAAGCATCCGAAAAGGCGCATGCCCGCTCTCATATCCTCGTTCCCAAGCATCGCAGGAAGCAGGGGGGTGATTGAGTATGACAAATGTTTTGCCGGAGCAGGACATCCGCGATGAAGCTGATCCCTGGCGGGCTTTGGCGAATGCCGTCGTCATGCAGGCCGTTAAGGACTATCGGGACAGCCGCGCCATGCTCCGAAAGCTGAAAAGGGAAATGACCGTCGGGGAAGCACTGAGCAAAGATGCAGCGGCCTTGATGAAGAAGCGAATCCTTGATAATCAGGCCATGCTGAGCGAGGCACGGAGCTTTATCCTTTCAGACAACTTTTCCTTATATTCCGGGCTGGACGGTATCGCCCTGCTGCAAAGATTGGAGTGTGAAAAACGATGAGAAGAGGCGTTGTATTCATGACGCGCGCTGCGGAGCTTGAGCGGAAAATCAACACAGCTATGCGTAAGCAAGAACTGTGCAAGGGCATGGCGCAGCGTATTACTCCCTCGCTGAGCAGCGACCGCGTTTCCCACACGAGGAACATCACGGCCAGCGAAGACGCAATCATCCGACTCATGGAGGCAGAGAATGAAATCGAGCGCTTAACCTCTCAATATGAAGAGATTGTCTGCGAAATCTCCGCCGTACTCTCTTCAATGGAGAATCCTCTTGATGAGAAGCTGCTTGCCGACCACTATTTGAAGCATGTGTCTTTCGAGACTATGGCTGCCAAAGAACATGTTACGAAGGATTGCGTGTATAAGCGGCACAGCCGTGCGCTGGATGAGCTTGAAACGCTGCTGGTTCCCTGAAAAGTTTCCGCCGTTGTCCACAGATGTCCAATAAGTTATACACAATGTCCACAAAAGCTGTGGTAATATAGTAGCGTCGAAATGAAGGCATGAGGGCGTCGGCGGAGCAATCCGTCGGCGCTCTTTCTATGCAGCAAGGAGGTAGATCATGAATAGCGCATCCATCATCGGGATCGTCAATCAGAAAGGCGGTACCGGTAAGACAACAACTTGCGTCAACCTCGGCATTGATCTGGTTCACGAAGGGAAAAGGGTTCTCATAGCAGACTGCGACCCCCAGGGCAGCCTGACCATCAGCCTGGGGTATCCTCAGCCGGATTCCCTCCCTGTCACGCTGGCCGATCTCATGGGCAATGTGCTCAGCGCCATCCCCATTCATCCCGGCGACGGTATTCTGCACCATGAGGAGGGCGTGGACATTCTGCCAGCCAACATTGCCCTGGCCGGTATGGAGGTTTCCCTGGTCAATGCCATGAGCCGTGAGACCACGCTCAAACAGGTGCTGGCAAACTACAGCAAGGATTACGATCATATTCTGCTGGATTGCAGCCCTTCTCTGGGGATGCTGACCATCAATGCGCTGACCGCCGCAGACCGCATTGTCATCCCTGTCCAGGCCCAGTACCTCTCCGCCAAAGGCGTCGAACAGCTTTTGGGCACCGTCGCCCGTGTCAAGCGCAATATCAATCACAAGCTGAAAATCGACGGCGTGCTGCTCACGATGGTGGACAGCAGAACGAACAACAGCAAAGAGATTGCGTCGCTCCTGCGCAGCACCTATGGGCCGAAGATCAAGGTATTTGACACGGAAATTCCCCGTTCCGTGCGCGCGGCGGAGATCAGTGCCGAGGGCAAGAGCATCTTTGAACATGATCCCGGCGGCAAGGTTGCGGCTGCTTACCACGCGCTGACAAAGGAGGTGCTGCATCTTGAAGAACAGCGGCAGAAACATAAGTCTGACCTCCTACGATGATCTCTTTTCCACCGAGGAAATCAGACGTGGTGAATCTCATGAGCAGATTCAGCGAATCCCGCTCAGCGAGTTGCATCCGTTCAAAGATCACCCCTTCCGCGTTGTGGACGACGACCGCATGATGGAGACTGTGGAGAGTGTCAAGGAATACGGCGTATTGGTTCCCGCGATTGCGCGTCCGTTGGAGGATGGCGGCTATGAAATCATCGCCGGACACCGGCGAAAACGTGCCTGTGAGCTTGCGGGTATGGATGAAATGCCGGTTATCGTCAGAAATCTTGATGATGATGAATCCGTCATCATCATGGTGGATAGCAATCTCCAGCGAGAAAATATTCTGCCGAGCGAACGCGCGAAAGCCTATCAGATGAAGCTGGAAGCCATAAAAAGAAAGGCTGGCAGACCATCCCGAGAAAATTCGTCGCAAGTTGCGACGAATTTTCGTGCTGATGAAGTTGTCGGAGCCGAAGCCGGTATGAGCAAGGATTCTGTTCGCCGCTTCATCCGCCTCAATAACCTTGAGCTGCCCCTGCGCGATAAGGTGGATAGCGGCGAGCTGGCCTTCACCCCTGCCGTCGAGCTGTCCTATCTGAAACCGGAAGAGCAGCAATGGCTGCAAACCGCCCTGGAGGTCACGCAGCAAACGCCGTCCCTGTCCCAGGCGCAGCGAATCAAAAAGGAGAGCAAGGAAGGGACGCTTTCGGAGCAAGGCATGATAAAAATCATGTCAGAGGAAAAGAAGCCCCTGTACGACTCCGTAACGCTGAGCCACGATACGCTGAAAAAGTATTTTCCCAAGTCCTACACAGCCAAACAGATGGAAAAAGTCATCATCAAGCTGCTGGACAACTGGCTGAGGAATCGCCAGCGGGTACAGGAACGATAAGCACACACCGATGCGGATGTGTGCTTTTTGATTGGAGTGATCATGTGCAGAAAAGAATGAAATTCCTGCCCTCCGTCGCACTTGCGGCCATGTTCGTCTGCGGCGTGGCCGCGCTGGGGATGCCGCTTGTTTCGGAGCTGGTTTCTTACAGATCCGATGCAGGCGAATATGCGGTAATGGCCGAACAGCTTCGACCTTCTGCCCCAACACTAATGCCAGTCGTTCCGTTGCCCACGCCGACAGACGGAGTGGCGCAGTCTGCAATAAGCATCCCGCCCCAGGACGTTCTTGCAACATCTGATCCAAATGAACCTACGGCTTCGCCAGAGCCATTCTGCGAACCGACGGAATTGCCTCCGGCGCAAACCCAACCGTCCCCTTCATCGGAAGAAACCCCTCTGCTCCGTTCCGGTATTGATCTGGATGCCTGTCTGACGCAGAACAGGGATTTTGCCGCCTGGCTCACGATTCCCGGAACCATGATTGATTACCCTGTTGTCCGTTCTGACGATACGGCGTACTATCTGCACCACCTGTTCACGGGCAAGAAAAGCAAGCTGGGCTGCCTGTTCTCGCTGAAAAGCTCGGACTACCGGATGCCCAGCCAAAACATCGCCATCTATGGCCATCACCTGAGCCATAGCAACGCCATGTTCAGCAGCCTCATCGAGTACAAGGAGGATAGCTATTACGCTGAACACAGCACCATCCATCTGGACGGCGATTTTGGCAGACGTACCTACCGAATTTTCGCCGTGCTGAACATGAAAGTCAGCGATTGGGACCCGGCAACCGCTTCCTTTCCAAGCAGCAAAGCGTTCCTTCAATTCGTGAGCCGTGCTCAAAACAAAGCTCTGTACGAGACGGGGATTGACGTCCATGAGGATGACCACATTCTGACGCTGATTACCTGCGATCGCAGCTATGGCGGCGTCAGCGGGCGGCTGGTCGTCATGGCTGTACAAGAATAAAAAGGAGGATACCAAATGCAGTTGAGACGAAAACTCAAACGGCTTGCAGCCATTGCGCTGTCTCTTGTCATGGCACTTTCCTGCATGCCAGTTGGCGTGCTGGCTGAAGCTGCAACGCCGACCGATCTCATCCCGGAAAACATGGCCACCCCGGATGAGGCCGCGCCCGAAGAACATCCCCACGAGGAGATCACCGAGGGCGTTCCCACTGAGGCTGAAATGGAGGTTGTCCCGGAGGCTCCCGCAACCGAAGAAATTCCAAGCGAGGCCGCGCCCGGAGGCGGCGACGATGCGCCCCTGCCCGAAGAACAGGATGCGTCCGGTACACCCACCGCGCCCGAAACCCCAAATAAAGAGGAAAGCTCGGCAGATAGCCGACTCCCCATTCAGGCCGCGCTTGATGAATACGGCCATGTGTATGTATCCACTGTCCGACAAACCAGCGTATACGGCGAGGCGGATTGGAAGCCAGAATCGTTGGTTTACACCACGACCGAGGATATTTTTCTTGTCCTGGCTACGGAGTTTCAGGCTCCCGCATCGGTCGGGGTCTGGTTTCTGGACGAAGCCGGTGAAGTGGTCGGCGGCTATGTACACGCAGATGATCTGGATTCCAGCTATTTGCTAGATGAGGACCTCTCTGAAATCAATTTTCTCCCTGCCGGCGAAGGAATGACCTTGCTCGGCCTGATGCCACTTTTCATGGTAAGCGGGTCTGCCCCGCAGGCTGACAACAGCCAGCCCGAAGCCGCAGCCCCTACGCTTCCTAATGAAGCGGAACCGACCGAACAACCGGAAGATACGGAAATCGTCCATGAGCAGCCTACGCCGGAGCCGGAAGGCGAGCCTGCAGATGCTGAAGGAACAGGTGAAGCACTAACCGCAGAAACCGCAGTACCGGTTGAGCCAGCTCCTGAACTGCCCCCTGCTCCTGTGCTTGCCGCCCCCGGAGACTACATCAGCGTAACAACGGCTACCCGCGTACTGTCCGAAATCGACGAGTACGCGGCTGAGGACACCTATTGCGACGCATACCTCGGCCATTTCGTAAACAATGCCACTGTACAAGTTCTTTCCACCACAACGGACGGTCAGGGCAATGGCTGGTATGAGGTGCGCTTCCTCTATGGCGATGATTTTGAGGGCGGCACCATGAAGTGGACGGATTACAGCACAGCCTGGGTTATGGCTGCCGAGACAGGCGGAGCATATGCTGATTCCTGCACCGTAACGGATTTCGCCTACACCGAAGAATTTCTCCGGCAGGTTCAAATGATGGAAACCCACATGGCGACGACCTCCATGAATGGCTTCTCCCTCAAAAACATCAATGGCAGCGTCGGTGGCTTCTACGCCTGGCAATCTTCACTGTATGGCAGTTCCGGCAGGGACAGCGCATACCCGCAGATCGCTAAATCGGCGGCGCATGGCTCGATCTATGCCACGCCGCACTATCTGGAGGGCTTCACCGTCTACTGCCTGGAACACAACCTCTCCGGCCCTGGAGAAGGTTCCGGTTCAAATCAGAGCGCCAAAGGCCCGTATGTGCTGGTAGATATGGACGCTTTCGTGAACAATCCGGATTCCGGTGGTGCCTCAGGTGTGCGCTACAAGGCTTCGACCATGCACGCGCTTGGCTGGGTGCTGCGCCACACCTATCCCTTCATGGCGGTGAATCGCGGCGATTCCAATAACGAGGTTTGGTCTCGCGTTGCCGGACAGTTCGCTATGCGTGAGGTCATCAAACAGTTGGAAGGTTCTCAGTATGTCCGAAGCTATTGGGATATGGACAACTTTTATGCTTTCAGCGGCGGCGCGCCTGCCGTGTACCTGACTTACGCAAGATGGCTGGCGACAAATGGCATCGCCCGCGCTTCTATGACCGGCAAGATCACCGCATCCAATCAGAGCCTGAGTGTATCGGGTTCCAGCTACATCGGCACCGTCACGCTGACAACCGACGCCGACCTGATCCGGATTCCGCGTTCAGTTGGCACCCTGACCGGCAACAGCTGCGGCTCCGACGGCAGCTACTACTATGTGCGGAGCGGCGATACCATCAGGGTCACTTCCTCAAGCAACCGATTTGCCGTTACCATGGAATCTGTTTCTTCGGATGATGAAGAAGCCAAATTCCTTGTCGGTGTCCCAAGCGTCGCCATTCAGAAGATCATGGTCCCAATCTATGGTGCGCCCTACGCGCTGAAGACAGCCAGCGTCACCTTTGAACTCAGCACCGGCGAAATCAAGATCACCAAGAAGTCATCCGATGGCATCCTGCTGCAAGGCGCATCCTTTGAACTGCTTGGCAACGCGGGTTCTGTGCTGGCGACGGCAACTACCGGAACAAACGGCATCGCTGTTTTTGCCGATCTTATGCCCGGGGCTTACACCGTTCGTGAGAAGAACGCGCCTCAAGGCTATGCCTTGGCGGCATCGTCTTCGCAAAGCGTCACGGTGGCCGCTGGCATGACGACCAACGTGGCCTTTGTCAATGACCGCGTGATGGGCCGCATCCGAATCGTGAAAACCGACAAACTGACGGGCAAGCCTCTATCCGGCGCGGTATTCTCCATCACCCGACTGTCCGGCCCCGTTTCGGACAACGCATCGGATGTCGGCAAGGTGGTGGCGACCGTGACCACCAATGCACAGGGCATTGCGGAAACAGGATTGCTGCCCTGGGGCGAGTACAAGGTCGTCGAAACGGGCGTGCCGGACGGCTATCTTGATTCCGGCTATGCCACAACCGTTTGGATCAAATGATGAAGGAGGTACAATTCATGAATTGGATGAAGAGAATGTTCCGTCTGGGCATGGCAACGCTCCTGCTGATGATGCTTTGCATGTTCTCCTCTGCTATGGCCGCCGAAGAAGCGGCTACGGTCACGCTGAACGTGACCAATACCCCGGTGCGCGGTGATGTGCTTCTTGCGAAAACCGGTTTGCAGCTGGTTCGCTTCGAGGATGAAACGGATGCCTATGGCAACATCGTCATGCGTCCTGTTTTCCAGAACGCATATTTAGCCGGAGCGGTATTTGAACTTCGTGCCGCCGAGAACATCGTCGGCAAAGAGGGTAGCATGTTCTACCGCAAGGATGATCTGGTTGAGACGCTGACCACCAGCGCGACCGGCACTGTGAAATCCCAGGTGCTGCCTCTGGGCAAGTATTACCTGAAGGAGATTTCCGCGCCGGATGGCTATGTCTTTGATGCCGCGCCTCACCCTTTCACACTGGCTGCCGTCGATAAGAAAACCGCGATTGTTGAGGCCAAGGTATCTGCCGCAAACACCTACCTGCCCATCCGCGTGATGCTGCGCAAGCAGAAGGAAAACCTGCTGATTACCGAAACCAAGGACGGCATGATTCACCAAACTGTTGAGGTTGTCCCCGGCGAGGGCTTTGTTTTCGGCCTGTTTAACAGCAGCGTAATCACCTACGGCAACGCACAGAAGCTGCCCGCCAACACCCTGCTCGCTACCGGTACGACTGATGCTAAGGGCAATCTGACCTTCTCCGGTCTGTACCCTCACGGGGATTACTACCTGAAGGAGATCTCCGTTCCGGATGGATGGCTGCTCAGCACGGACAAGTATCCTGTCACGCTGACATCGGCCAATAAGGCGGCCAGCGAAAATGTCATCACAGTCTATCTGGATGAGCCCATTCTGAATCGGCTGATCTACACGCCGGTTACGATCACCAAGACCGACATCACCGGAGCCAAGAAGCTGCCTGGTGCGCTGATCGAGGTGTACGATGCCGATGGCAATACGATCTTCCGCGAATACACCAATGCGAATGGTGAAATTTCCAATATCCCCGTTGTTCCCGGAACCTATACCTTCAAGGAGACCTACGCGCCCTCCGGCTATGCGCTGAATACGGCGATCAAAACGTTTACCGTTACCGCGGACGGCAAGGTGACTGGCGACACGGTGATTCGGGATGAACTGAACAGGGTGATGCTCAAGAAAATCCGGCAGAACGGTGAGGCGCTTTCCGGCGCGGTGTTTGGCCTCTTTGACGAGAAGAACACGAAGATTCAGGAGGCAACCTCCGCCGCGGATGGCTCCGTCGTGTTCCAGCAGATTCCCTATGGTGCCTATAAAATCCGTGAGCTGAGCGCGCCCTATGGGTATCACCCCTCGGAAGAGGAATGGCCGATTGTGGTGAACAGCACCTATCTGAATCCCAGCACAATTCTGGTAGCTGTGATCAATCAGGATGCTCCTGGCCGTATCAAAATCCTGAAGCAGGACGAGCTGGATCAGCATGTGATTGCTGGCGTTCAGTTTGACATCTACTCCGTGGATGACAAGGGCAATGCGGCTGACCTGGTGGCCAGCATGACCACCGATGAAAACGGTATTGCCGAGTCTTCCGACCTGTTTCCTGCGGACTACATTGTGAAAGAGCATGTCAATCCTGTCGGCTATGTAGACGAGCTCTGGAGCGATAAGATCACCGTGGGCATGGATGAGGTCGTCACCCGAACCGTGACCAATATGCCGATTCAGGGCATGATTCGCATCATCAAGACAGACAGTGAGACCGGCAAGGGGCTTCCCGGCGCGGTGTTTACCGTAACTCGTATTTCCGGCTTGCCCTCCCACAACGGCGAGAACGACGGCGAGGTCGTCGCCGTGATTACCTCCGGCGAGGACGGTACGGCTGTTACGCCGCTGCTCACCTGGGGTGAATATCAAATCGTCGAGACGGGCGTGCCGGATGACTATCTGGACGACGGCTATTCCATCACCGTTCGCATCCCTGCGGGTGACGCGCAGGAGGGAAGTCCGGCTGAGGAGTAACCCAATTCCATGGCGGCAGCAGAGTGATCTGCTGCCGTTTCCTTTTCGTCCATCACTGGAGAAACGAGGTCATACGAATGTATATCACACGAAAGCATTTTACAGTGCTCATGCTGGCGCTGCTCATGCTCCTCCTGACCCTCCCTGTCATGGCGCTCGGTGAAGCAGACACAGCGGTCGAGCAGGAGGTTCTGGTTCCCAACACGCCGATCAGAGGCATGATTCAGCTTGAAAAGCGAGGTGCTGTGCTAAAGAGCTTCATTGAAAGCCAAGACCCCTTTGGCTACACGATTCACACGCCGATCTATGAGGATGGTTCGCTTGCGGGCGCGGTCTATGAGGTGCGCGCCGCCGAGGATGTCATCGGCAAGGAGGGAACGGTCTGGTTCAAGGCCAATGAGTTGGTAACAACCATCACGACTACCTCTGAGGAAATCAGCGAATCGGAGCTTCTTCCCCTGGGGCATTACGTTATCACCGAGATATCCGCACCTGCCGGATATGTTCTGGATGAAACCCACCACGATGTCATTCTGTCCGCTTCTGACCACAGCACGCCTGTTGTCAAAATCGGTATAAAGGCAGAGAACGAATTCATGCAGGCGAAGATCTCTCTGGTCAAGGAAAAAGAAGTGGTGGCCACAGAAGAGGGCGACAACGGGATGTGGCATTCCTCCCTGATGAACGCTCCCGGCGAAGGCTTTCTTTTCGGCCTGTATAACGCGGACAGCATCGCGTACCCGGATGGTTCGCTGGAGCCTGATACACTGATTGCAACCGGCATCACGAACAAGGACGGTGAGCTGACCTTCTGCGGCAGTTTCCCTCATGGTGAATACTATGCGCGGGAGCTGTCCGCTCCGGAAGGCTGGAAGCTGGATTCCGCCCGTTATCGCGTGAGCATTTCGGATGAGTTTGCCACAGACGATCACGAGGTGATCTTCAACGTGGAAACGCCCATTCACAACGAAATCATTCACGCCGAAGTACAGATTGCTAAAACAGACATCACCGGCTCTGCCTATTTACCGGGTACGCTGATCGAAGTCCGAGACAGCGATGGGAAAACCATATGCCGCGACTATACCGGGGAAGATGGATACCTGCCCGCGTTTCCTGCTGTTCCCGGAACATACACCTTTCGCGAGATACTCGCGCCTGAAGGGTATGAGCTTTGCACGTCGGAGATGGCCTTTACCGTCAATGAGCATGGCGAGGTTACGGGACAGACCGCCATTGCGGATGACTACACCCGGTTCTCCCTTCTCAAGGTCGATTCGTTCCATAAGCCTCTGTACGGTGTCGAGTTTGGTCTGTTCCGAGAGGATGGTACGCTGCAAGCGTCCGCTGTTTCTGATGAAAATGGGTTGGTGACATTTGAAAAGATTCCTTATGGCACCTACACCATCGAGGAGACAAAGCCTCTTTCCGAGTATCTGAAGAATTTCACGAAGGTTCCGATCACCATCGACGGCACCTTTGTCAATCCCGATGAGCCTATCGCTACGCTGGAAAACTGCCTTACCGAAATTCTGATTCGGAAGGTCGATCAGAACAATACGGCGTTGGCCGGTGCCAAGGTCGGCTTGTTTGACGAGGATGACCAACTGGTCATGACCGCTATTTCCGACGCGGAGGGGCTGATTCGCTTCATCGGCATGAATCACGGCAAGTACACCATCCGCGAAATCGCCGCGCCGGACGGATATCTGCTCAGTCATGAGGTAATCCATGTGACGATTGACGAGGGATACACCAACAGCGATACGCCGATTGCCACGATCACGAATCAGCGCAAGAAGATCATGTGCATCAAGGTCGATACCGCTGGCGCTCCGCTGCCCGGTGTGGAGTTCAACCTGTACAACGCCAGCACGATGGAAAAGGTGGAAACCGTCGTAAGCGATAAGAACGGCGTGTTTACCTTCAGCCGCTTTGAGTATGGTGACTGGATCATTCGAGAAACGGAGGCTCCCGCTGGGTACTGCCGCATGGAGGACATTCGCCTGCACGTTGGTGATGACTGGACGGAATCCCAGCCCATCATGTGCGTGAACATCCCCGATCACTATGAGTTCATCAAGACGGATAGCTCAGGCATTCCGCTCGCCGGTGTGAAGTTCTCGCTGGAAAACGATGGTGGCCGGGGCATTGACACCTATGAATCAGATGAGGATGGCATCGTTCGCATTCAGAATCTCACACCCGGCGTATACTACATCAAGGAAATCGAAACGCTTGAGGGATACAGCCTGTCCGGCGAAATCATCAAGCTGAAAATCGACGAGTTCTATGTCGTGCCCGAGGAAATGAAGCGGTTCGTCAACTATACGGTCATTCAGACCGGTGTGAATCTGGCCGTGACCGGCATCATGTGGGTGGGCATTGGCTTGATCGTTGTCAGCGGCACCCTTGGGCTGGTGCGCAAGCACCGCTCAGCAAAGAAGAAAATCCACTAAGGAGGGCTTATGCAGATCAGATTCCTGGCCAATTCCAAAGGCAAGTCATTCACCATTCTGGGCTTTGAGAGTGAGAACGAGCGTGCCGCCTTTTTCGATTGTCTGCAAAAAAGCGATGCCTTTCTCGGTGATCTGAGGCAGCGCCTCGACTTTTCCTCCCTTGTCAAGCAGCTTGAGAGCAGGTCTGCCAAGCAGATCGCCATGGATCGCGTCGCCGTCGCTACGCCAATCCGTGGCGAAGAGCTGACCAAATTGCTCGGCGGAATCATGGACATTCTGCGGGAGGCGGGCAAGCAGCATGCCGAACAGGCTGCGCGGGATATGGAAATCGAGAAGATGTTCTCGGATGATCTGTTCGAAGATTTCTGATGAAAAAACCAGGGTGTGATTCTGTCTGAATTCCATTCCGAATCACCCCTGGCAAGCTCTCAAGCGTTATGCAGTTTATCGCAGAAATCCTTCAGCGCGGGCAAATCCATCGTAGCCGTCATCCACAGCTGATGCGGGTCTGTTCGGTGATAGTGATGCGCGTACATATCCCTCATCCGGCAAATGGCGCGCCATGGCATCTCCGCATGGGTACGAAGGAAATCCTCAGACAAGTGCTTGGACAATTCCCCAATTTCCAGCACACACATGGCTACCGCATGCTGATACAGCCGACTCTCCACAAAAACGGCTTCGCTGCCGGCCTGCCGCGCGGCATCTATCGCGTCGTCACAGTAGCGGGCGATATGCCGCAATAGATTGAAGTCTCGCTGTGCCTCACTCACCGACGCCATACAGGATCACCTCATCTTCCTGGATATTCTCCGCCAGTTCAGTGGACAGAGGATCGCACAGCATACCTTCCGTCACCAAATCAATTTTCTTGTGGAAAGCGTCCTCCAGATCGCTCTGCAAAGCACCTAAACGGAACATGCCAAAGTCATCAGGAAGATCAGCCCGGAAATCAAGATCACTTTTCGTGGTTGCCTGACCCCGCGCGTAGGAGCCAAAAAGCGCAAGCCGCCTGAGCTGGTAGCGCTTCGCAATAGGAACAGCAATCTCGCGAATTTCATCAAGGGTGTAGACATGATGCTGAATCGTCGCAGCCTGTGCATCGGCCAGGGATGCGGGCGTGACCGGAGCTATAATCACCTGGCCGTCGCGCTCATAAAACAGCAGCTGATCGCCCGTACCGATGCCGAGCTTCTTTCGGATAGATACCGGAACTGTCAGCTGACCTTTGCTAGTCATTCTTGCGAGCTCCATCATCATCCCTCCTTACATTCCTTACTCTTTCTCCTACTATTATACGCTGATGAACAGCAGCGCGTCAAGGGGAACGGCTTTCCAAACACGCAGCAATGCGTTCTTCTGCAATCACAGAAAAGGGGGGAGCATTCACACGGTAACAAAACCGTATATTGTGCTGTATTATCTTCATCGTCTGGAGGTGCCTCCGTGGCACCTCTATCGCTATTCTGATGCAGGAGGTGTTACCACATGCAGGAAGACATCGAAAACAAATCGCTGACGCTAATCATCAACACCAGCAAGCTGACTGCACGAACTCTCGCCACCGCGTTCATGAAGTTTCTGCGATATTCAAAAGGTAAGGTGCAGGCGCATCATGACGTGAAACCACAAGGAAGGCAATCCGTCAAGCAGCTTGTGACCCAGAATCAAGGGGTTGAAAAGACGGAACTGGCAGATCGTGAAGAAGTGAAAATCTTTGACCATTACGCCAAGCAGTATGGCGTTGACTACGCCATTAAAAAAGGCATTTCCCAGGATGGCAAGCCGCGGTATATGCTCTTTTTCAAGGCGCGAGACCGGGCCGCCATTGATCAGGCCATGGCCGCCTATGCGGCCAACTGGGCAAAGAAGCATAAGCAGGAGCGTTCGCCCATCGAAGCGGTGCTTGATCCTGTAAAGGAGATGCTGCCCGGGCATAAGAAGGAGCGCATCCGGCAGAAAGGGATGGAGCGATGAACACAACCCGTCTCAAAAAGCTGCTGATCCTGAATACGCCTTATGTTGTCATCGGGCTGTATGCCACCAAGCTGGGCGAAGCCTGGCGTTTGGCAGAAGGCACGGATGCCTCGAACAAATTTCTCCATCTCATGGATGGCCTATCTGCCGCGTTCCGCTCGCCGTTTCCCAGCCTCTACCCGGCAGATTTGCTGATCGGCATCGTCGTTGGCTGTCTGCTGCGGCTGGCGGTCTATGAAAAGGGCCGCAATGCCAAGAAGTACCGGCACAACGTGGAATATGGCTCAGCCAGATGGGGCACGCATTCGGATATCGCACCGTTTATTGATCCAGACCCCTGGAATAACGTGATCCTCACAAAAACCGAAAGCCTGACGATGAACAGCCGCCCCAAAGCCCCGCGCAACGCACGCAATCGCAATGTGCTTGTTGTTGGTGGCTCTGGCTCCGGCAAGACCCGATTTTTTATCAAGCCCAACATCATGCAATGCACAAAGACGAAGGGAACCTCTCTGGTCGTCACCGATCCCAAGGGGACGCTGGTCGTTGAGTGCGGCAAGATGCTGGTCGCAGCTGGTTATGAGCTTCGTATTCTCAACACGATCAACTTCCAAAAATCCATGCACTATAACCCTTTCGCGTATATACGCAGCGAAACAGACATTCTAAAGCTCGTCACCACCCTCATCACCAATACCAAAGGCGAAGGCAAGGGTGGTGATGATTTTTGGATCAAGGCCGAAACGCTGCTGTACGTCGCCCTGATCGGGTATATCCACTATGAGCTGCCCGAGGAAAAGCAAAACTTCTCCACGCTCATTGATCTGCTCAATAAGATGCAGGTGCGGGAGGATGACGAGGATTTCCAAAACGAGGTTGATGAGTTGTTTGAAAAGCTCGCCCAAAAGAAGCCGGAACACTTCGCGGTCAGGCAGTATCTCAAGTATAAGATGGCGTCCGGCAAGACAGCCAAGAGTATTTTGGTGAGCTGCGGAGCACGCCTTGCGGTCTTTGATATTGAGGAGCTTCGCGAGATTACGGCCTATGACGAGCTGCATCTGGACACCATTGGGGACAAGCGTACAGCACTGTTCCTGATTATGTCTGACACAGACGCCAGTTTCAACTTCCTGATCAGCATGGCTTATTCTCAGTTGTTCAATTTGTTGTGCGAAAAGGCGGATGATGTGTACGGCGGCAGGCTCCCGGTTCATGTCCGCTGCCTCATCGACGAATTTGCAAACATTGGGCAAATCCCCAATTTTGAGAAGCTGGTCGCCACCATCCGAAGCCGCGAAATCTCTGCATGCATCGTCTTGCAGGCTCAGTCCCAACTCAAAGCCATCTACAAGGACAACGCGGATACCATCGTTGGCAACTGCGATACGCTGCTGTTTCTCGGCGGCAAAGAGAAGACGACGCTCAAGGAGATGGAAGAGCTGCTTGGAAAGGAAACAATCGACACCTACAACACCGGCGAAAGCCGAGGCCGCGAGGTGTCTCACAGCCTGAACTATCAAAAGCTCGGCAAATCCCTGATGTCGGTTGACGAGCTGGCCGTGATGGATGGAGGAAAATGCATTCTCCAACTGCGCGGCGTCCGACCCTTTTTGTCGGACAAGTATGACATCACAAGTCACCCTAACTACAAATATTTGTCTGATTCCAATCCCAGAAACGCTTTCAATATCGAAAAATTCCTGTCCCGCCGCCTGAAGCTCAGGCTGGAAGAGGAATACGCCGCGTTTGAGGTCTCCGTTGAGGAGCATTCGGATGACGATGAAGCACTTATGGAGGAATGGACAGACATCACCAAACTTGAGGCTGCCGGATATGGCGGCCTTTTATAATGAAATGGAGGTATTCTATGGCTTTTTTCGCAGCTGCAATCACCGTTCTTCAGACCCTTGTGGTCGCTATCGGCGCTGGTCTGGGTATCTGGGGCGTCATCAACCTGCTTGAAGGCTACGGCAACGACAACCCCGGCGCGAAGTCTCAGGGCATCAAGCAGCTCATGGCTAATTAGATGTAATAAAAGCGGAGAAAGGAAAAGCACAATCCAGACGGAA
>ENA-OYXV01000305-OYXV01000305.1-human-gut-metagenome-genome-assembly--contig:-NODE-305-length-30508-cov-5.600335_pt1 | contig 30508 bp, 26 predicted proteins | sample MGYA00244846_ERZ653424 | MGnify/ENA primary metagenome ERZ653424 (study PRJEB26926, sample SAMN06165108) | human gut metagenome | biome: ENVO:00009003; feature: ENVO:2100002; material: ENVO:00002003...
ATAAGAGACAGTGATAGTAGTCTGCTGATAATTGGGATGGATTCCTTCCTTCATTGCTCTTGTTCACCCCTTTCTGGTTCACTCGTCGCCGCGGCATCGCCGCAAACGCAACTGTGATAATAGCACACTCTTCCCGCAAATGCAAGCATTTTTCGCTATTTTCACAAAGAAATTTCTTCTCCGCAGGCGAAGAAATACAGAATGCGCTCCGTCACCGGCTTTTCCAGTATCCGCGACAGCGCTCCGGCGTAAGCGTCCAGCTGCGGCCGATAGGCCTCCGCCCGCTGGGACGCCTCTGCCGCTGTCACCCGATCAGTCTTGAAATCCACCACCGTCAAACCCGCCGTCGTCTCAAACACGCAGTCTGCCACGCCCTGCAGGAGTATCTCCTCCCCTGCTGCCGCGACGTCATAAATACCCGCATCGGTGAGCAACGCGAAGCGGTACTCCCGCCACACCTGCGGCGCAGTCCGTATCCTCTCTGCCAACGGCGACGCCAAAAACCGCGCCAGCGCCGGGATGTCCAGCGCCGCCGCCTGCTCCGTCCGCTGTCCCTCGCCGGTGAGGTAGCGCCCGCCGAGGGCGTAGCTGCCATCCGGAAGTTCGAGCGCGCAGCGCCATTCGAGCCTGTCCGCCGCCGTGTGGATCACGGTGCGCAGCCGCCAGATTTCTCCGCCCTGCGCATCCTCCAGCGTCACGACCGCGCCGCCCCGCTCTTCCCGCCACGCCAAAACGCCGCCGGAAACCGCCTGCCGCCCCGCCTCGCGCGCCGTCGGCGCGTCGGTTTCGCGCGTGTCTCCGTCCGCGCTGACGTAAACGCCGCTCTGCCGTCCGTCCTCCCGTTCGAGCAGCAGCAGCACGCCGCTCTCCCGCGCCCATGCGTCCTTCATCACGCAGCCGGGCTGCGCATACAGCACATGGTTATATTCTTCCTCCGCTGCCTCAATTCCTTCATCAGGCACAAAGACGATCTCCGCGCGCCCGCCGCCGACGCGCTCCGCGTCCATCAGCAGCGCCGTTTCGCCGCTCAGCCCCGCCATATCCTCCAGCGCACCGAGCGCCGCGTCCCGGTCATAGCCCGTCGTCCGGCTGCCCAGCAGGCGGCCGTCCTCGTCGAAATAGACGAGCCGCGCGCCGTCCTGCCCGACAAACCCGCTCGAATTGGCGGCCAGCCGTTCAAGCGGCGCATCCGTCGCCACGGCGAACAGCGTTTCGCCCAGCGCGTTGATGCGAGCGAGAAACCCGCCGCCGCCGCGCTTCCCGCCGACCACCGTGGATCCGTCCTCCAGCGGCAGAACGGCCGTCGCCGCCTCCGCCGTCACGCCGGAAAGAGCGATTCTCACCGGCGCGTCGTCCGTTCCGGGCGTGACCAGCATCACCCCGGCCTCCCCGCCCGCGCAATCCGCCGAGACGAGGCAGCCGCTGCCATCCACGCACGGCGCAAAGCCCGCCGTTCCCTTTGGAAATCCCGCGCCTTGGGCAAGCCGCCCGTCCGCGTCCAGATCCGCGACGCAGCATGCGCCGTCCCCGTGCTCGACAATCAGCGCCAGATGCGGCGCGCCGTCGCGGTCGTAGGGCATGCCGGTCATGTCCGTGCCGCCATGCGCGCAGACCGTCTCGACCGCCGGAGCCGTCCTGCGCTGCGCCAGCCTGCCCTCGCCGCTGACGATCAGCCATTCCAGCCCGTCGATCCCCCGGCCGGTCAGCACGGCGGAAATCTGCCCGTTTTCGTGCGCAAAGGGGGCGCTCATCTCGTTTCGGCCGTCCTTCGCCGTGCAGTAGCTCCAAAGCGGCGCGCCCTCGCCGTTCAGGCAAAGCATCCACCCTGCCTGATTGTGCCGTGTGCGCATGGCCAGGTCGCCGTTGCGCGAGTCGGTTCGCCCGACGGCAATCAGCCCGTCCCCGTATTCAATCAGCCGGGTCAGGCGATCCGCGCCGCTCCCGCCGTAGCTGCGCGTCCTTTCCTCCGCCAGAGCGGGCGCGCCGGCCAGCAGCAGCGCCGCCAGCCCCACGAGAATCCCCCTTCGCATGTCAGGCTCTCCCCTTCACCATGCTCAGCGCAATGCGCTGCTTTTTCACGTCCACATCGACCACCCAGACCGTCACCACGTCGCCGACGCGCACCACCTCGCTCGGGTGGCGGATAAACCTGTCCGCCATGCGGGAGATGTGCACCAGCCCGTCCTGATGCACGCCGATATCCACAAACGCGCCGAAGTCGATCACGTTGCGCACCGTGCCGGTCAGCTCCATGCCGGGCTTCAAATCCTCCATGCTGAGCACATCCGTGCGCAGCACCGGCGCGGGCAGCTCGTCGCGCGGGTCGCGCCCCGGCTTTTCCAGCTCGGCGACGATATCCCGCAGCGTCATCTCGCCCACGCCCAGCGCCTCGGCCAGCTTCGCCATGCCCGCCTGCTCGGCCTTTTCCGCAATGCCGACAATGCCGCCGCGCTTGAGCGCCTGCGGCGCATAGCCCAGCTTCTCCATCAGCGCCTTGGCCGCCGCATAGCTCTCCGGGTGAACCGCCGTCGCATCCAGCGGGTTGCTGCCGTGCACGCGCAGGAAGCCCGCGCACTGCTCAAACGCCTTCGGCCCCAGCTTCGGCACCTTCTTGAGCTGCGCGCGGGAGGCGATGCCGTTTTCGTCGCGATAGACGACGATGTTGTTCGCCAGCGCCTCGCCGATGCCCGCCACGTGCGTCAGCAGCGACGCAGAGGCCGTCTCCACATCCACGCCGACGCTCGAAACGCAGCTTTCCACCACGCCGGAGAGCGCGTTTTCCAGCTCCGCCTGCTTCAAATCGTGCTGATACTGCCCCACGCCGATGGCCTTCGGGTCGATCTTCACCAGTTCGGCCAGCGGGTCCTGCATGCGCCGCGCGATGGAAACCGCGCTTCGGAGCGAGACGTCGTATTCCGGAAATTCCTTCGCCGCCAGCTTGGAGGCGGAATACACGCTCGCGCCCGCCTCGCTGACGATGACGTAGGCCACGCCCGGCGCTTCCGGCAGCAGGGCGGCGATGAACTGCTCGCTCTCGCGGGAGGCCGTGCCATTGCCGATGGCGATGGCCGTGACCCCATGGCGGCGGATCATGCCCAGAATCTGCGCCTTCGCCCGCGGCTTCTGCGCCTCGTGATTCGGCAGGGTAAAATAGCCCACGCCGGTTTCCAGCACCTTGCCCGTCTCATCCACAACCGCCAGCTTGCAGCCCGTGCGGAAGCCCGGATCGACGCCCAGCGTGACCTTGCCGCGAATCGGCGGCTGCATCAAAAGCTGGTGCAGGTTGTCGCCGAAGACGCGGATCGCGCCCTCGTTCGCCTTGTCCGTCAGCTCGTTTCGGATTTCGCGCTCCAGGGATGGGCTGATGAGCCTGCCCCAAGCGTCCTTCGCCGCCGCGCGCACCACGTCGCAGCACGCGCTGCCCGGCTCGATCACCGCGCGGCAGATGATTTGCAGCGCCTGCTCGTCGTCACATTCCACCGCGACCTTGAGCCATTCCTCGCGCTCGCCTCGGTTGATCGCCAGAATCCGGTGCCCCGCCGCGCGCAGCACCGGCTCGCGATAGTCGGCGTATTGTGCGTAGACGCTTTCGCCCTCCTTCGCCGCGACGGCGCGCAGCATGCCCGTGCGGCGATAGAGCGCGCGGAGGCTGGCGCGAATGGCCGCATCGTCGCTGATCTGCTCAGCGAGGATATCCTGTGCCAGTTGAACGGCGGTCTGCGCGTCAGGCACGCCCTTTTCCTCGCTCACATACGCCTGCGCCAGCCGGAGCGGGTCGTCGCCGCGCCGCTGGGCAAAAATCGCGTCCGCCAGCGGCTGAACGCCTTTTTCCCTGGCGATCATCGCGCGGGTGCGGCGCTTCTGCTTATACGGGCGATAGACGTCCTCCAATTCGGAGAGCGTCGCGGCGGCGGCGAGCTTCTTTTCCAGCTCATCCGTCATCTTGCCCTGCTCCGTGATGGACGCGGCAATCGCCTCGCGGCGCTTATCCAGCCCGCGCAGATAATCCAGCCGTTCGCTGATCTCGCGCAGCTTCTGGTCGTCCATCGCGCCGGTCATTTCCTTGCGGTACCGGGCGATGAAGGGGATGGTGTTGCCCTCGTCGATCAGCGATACGATCCTGCCGATGATCGCGGGCGCGGTTTGAAATTCACTCGATAAAACGCTCTGTATATCCATGCGTGGGCTGTTCCTTTCCTCGCTCGTTGTTTTGTTTCTTTCGTATGGCCGTCTTTGGCACAATTTTTATTATACCTCTTGTCCGCGCCTTCCATCAAGCCTATAGCACAAAAAGAGGCTGTCAAGCAGTTCAAAACCAAACATTTCAAGAAACAATATCTCTAAGCATTTTGAGATATGGGGCTTTGCCCCATCGCCCCACCAAAGGGCTTTCCGAGCGTTTACGGCGCCTGTTGGCGCATCGCCCTTTGGAAACCTTCGGGCCCAAATACTTAGTTTTGCTCTTAAAATATCGTTTTTGTTAGCTTGACAGCCTCCAAAGAAGAGGAGAAGCGAAATCAGCCCTTGACGGCGCCGGCCGTCACGCCGTCCATGAACTGCCTCTGCGCGAGGAAGAACACAACCAGCGACGGGATAATGGAAATCAGGGAAACGGCCATGACGCGGTTCCACGCAAAGCCGGTATCCGCGTCCATGCTCATGCGCACAAACAGCGTCGCCGGATAACGCGCCGGGCTGTTGACGTAGAGCAGCGGCCCCATGAAGTCGTTGCTCGACCACATGAACTGGAACAGACCCGCGGAGACCATCGCCGGCCAGAGCATCGGCACGAGCACGAGCACCAGCGTCTGCATGATGTTGCATCCGTCGATCTTCGCCGCCTCATCCAGCTCGCGCGGGATATTGCGCATGAACTGAATCAGCATGTAGACGAAATACGTCTCCTGCGCGAACAGCGTCGGCACGATCAGCGCAAGGTAATACGGCGAATCGACCCAGCCGAATTGGCGGTACATCAGGAATTGCGGAATGTTGAGCACCACCTGCGGCAGGAACAGCGTCGCCATCAGCACCGCGAACAGGAAGTTGCGCCCGCGGAAGCGGAAGCGGCCGAAGCCGTAAGCCGTGATCGTCGAGGAAACGACGGTGAAGATCACCTTCGGGATCACGTATTTATAGGTGTTCAGCATGGCCTGCCAGATGTTGATATCGCCGCCGTAGTTGTTCATCGCGGCCTTGTAGCCTTCCATCGTCGGTCTGGTCGGGATGAGGCTCAGGGTCGAGAAGATCTCGTTGTTGTCCTTAAACGTGGCGCTGATCATCCACAGCAGCGGATAGACCATGAACACGCCCACGCCGATGAGGATGACGTAGCGGATGGTGGTGCTCATCACGTGCTGCACGCGCAGGCTCGCCTTGCCAAGCGCCAGCCGGTAGAGCACGATGAAGAGAATCAGGCCGCCGAGCAGGAAATAGAAATTCTTCATCTGCCCGATGGATTCGGCCAGCCCCGTCGCGCTGACCACGTCAACGGACGCGCCGTAAAAGCCGAGGCCGAGCATCACGACGCTCAGGGCGAGAAAAACAATGCCAGTTGCGCTCATCGCTTAGCCCCTCCCATCGTCATCGGAATAGTAAACCCACTTCTTCTGGCTGACGAACGCGATGATGGTCAGGATCATCACGATCACGAACATGACCCACGCCATCGCGGAGGACATGCCCACCTTGTAATCCTTGAACGCCGTGTTGTACACGATCACGGAGATCAGCGTCGTCGCATTGCGCGGGCCGCCGTTGGTGATGATGTACGGGCCGTTGAACTCCTGGAACGCCTGCACGAGCTGCGTCACTAGGTTGTAGAAAATCACCGGGGAGATCAACGGAATGGTGATGGAGAGGAACTGGCGGCCCTTGGTCGCGCCGTCGATGCTGGCCGCCTCGTAGAGATCCTCCGGCACGCCCTTGAGCGCCGCGAGGAACAGCACCATCGCCGAGCCGAACTGCCACACGCGCAGCAGGCAGATGATGAACAGCGCCCAGTTTTTATCCGCCAGGAAGTTGATGGATTCAAAGCCCAGCATGGTCAGAATCGTGTTCACCACGCCGTCGTTCTTGAACAGCGCTTTCCAGAGCACCGCGATGGCGACCGAGCCGCCCAGAATGGAGGGCACATAGTACGCCGTGCGGAAAAGCCCCACGCCCTTGATCTTGAAATTGAGGATGTAGGCGATGAACAGCGCGAAAATCAGCTTCAGCGGTACGGTCATAAACGCATAGGTGAAGGTCACCTTCAGCGCCTTGACGTTCTTCGCCTTGGTAAATGCGTCGATGTAATTCTGGAAACCGACGACATTCTGCACGCCCTTAAACAGATCGTAATCCGTGAAGCTGTACACCAGCGAGGATACGAACGGATAGAGCTTAAAGATGCAGAAGCCAATCAGCCACGGCAGGATCAGGACGAAGCCCATGTAGCCCTGCTCCAGCTTGCTCAGCCCGCGCCGCTTTCTGAGGTCTTGGCGCGCGGCGGAAGATCCCTTCGTCATCGGGTCTCCCCCTTTCCTTCTTGATTGAACGAATCGGAGCGGCTTAACCTCCGCCAAGCCGCCCCGATGATCTCATTTTGGAAATTACTTGGCCAGCACTTCGGTGATACCCTCGTAGAGCACCTCGGCGGCTTCCTCGATGGAGTAATCCTTGTAGGAGAGGCCGTCCATCGCGTCATAGTACACGCCGTCGCTGTTCTTGAGCGCGCTGCTCTCGAACTTCGGGTCCAGCTTGTTGGAGCACCAGTCGAGCACCTTCGCGTTCGCCTCGGCGACCTTCGCGTTGAGCAGGCCCTCCTGCGCGCAGAGCACGTTGGCCTTCTTGCTCAGTGGGATGCCGCGCTGGCTGTTCATCAGCTTCGCGCCCTCGTCGCTGTTGAGCAGGAACTCGATGAGCTGAGCCGCCGCCTGCTTGTCCGCCGCGGTGTTGGCGATGGCAAACGCCAGAGAAACCTTGGTGAAGCCGCCGTGGTATTCGCCCATGTCGGCGAAGTAATTGCCGACGATGAACTCCTGACCCTCGCTCAGCGACTTTTCAAACTTGCTCGCGGAGGAATCCCACTCAAAGATGCCGGCGTACTTGCCTTCCATCCACTTGGGGTTCTTGTCCAGGCTGTCCGCGCCGTCGCCGGTCAGGGTTTCGGAGCTGGGGATCACGTGGTTGTCTTCCAGCGTCTGGATGAACTCAAGACCCTTGGCGATTTCCTCGGTGGTGTAGTTGAGCTGGCCGTCGGCAACCCAATCCTTGCCGTAAACGCTCTCCAGATAGTAGACCATCAGGATCATCTTGTCGTAAGCGCCCAGCGCCAGCGGATAGTAGTCGTCGCCCAACTTCTCGGCGAAGATCGGGCCGGCGGCCATCAGATCTTCCAGCGTGATCGGGGTCGCAAGGCCGGCCTTCTCAAAGGTGGTCTTGTTCCAGTAGAAGATACGGCCGGTCATCGCCACCGGGATGGCCAGAAGCTTGCCGTCGATGGTGCACTGGGCAAGCGCCTTCTCGTCGAACTGGGACAGATCAATGATGTCCGCGACCTGATTGAGATCGTAGAACTTGCTGCTGCCGTCCGCGTTGGTGAAGGAGTACAGCCAGTTCCAGTTGATCTGGTTCACGTCGAAGGCGGAATCAGAGGCGAAATACTGGCTCATCTTGTCTTCCCAGCCGCTCCACGCGCTGTAGGTGCACTGCACGTCAATGCCGGTCGCGGCCTTGAAAGCCTCGACGGCCTGCTGGGTCGCTTCGTGGCGGGCGTCGCCGCCCCACCAAGAGAAGGTCAGGGAGCCTTCGGCCAACGCGCAAACGGCGGTCAGTGCCAGCGCCAGCGTCAGCAGGCATGCGATCATCTTTTTCATCACAAATTCGCTCTCCTTTTAATCTATCTTGCCGGTTTTTCCGGCGCCAAGGGGCTTGCCTGCCCCTTTCAGCCAGCCACGAAACACAACGGGTTTTCTGTTAAAAGCTGTTCCCTCTGTGCATGTTCATTATAATTTTTTGGTCAAGTTGTGTCAAGTGCATAAAATGGAAATCAATCTCTTGTGCGAAACTTTGTGAGGTTAAGCGATTAACCCGCCCTTTGCCTTTGTTAAGCTATGCGTTAAACCTCCAGCGCGCAGCAGGCCATCAGGAAGGGTGCGGTGCCCTTCGTGTCCCCGCTGCACACGGTTTCATGGACATAGTAGCCGTAGCTGCCGTCGCGATACGGCTCGCCGCCCAGCCCCGCCACCTTGCAGATGCGCGTCAGTTCAGGGTAGCCGTCCGCCGCCGTGACGACGTTTTGCGCCCAGAGCGCGTCCATGCTCTCCCGCGCGGCGGCTTCTTCCTTCGCGCCGCACAGGCCGAGCGCCTTGCCCTTCGCCAGCCCATAGATGAACATCGCCGAGCAGGAGGATTCCGCGTAGTTCTCCGCGCTCTCCGGCCTGTCCATCACCTGATGCCAGAGCTTGTCCGTGCCGCGCGCGGCCATCACCGCATGCAGCAGCGACTTCATCTGCAGGCTCAGGCGCGCATAGGCCGGGTGGCTTTCCGGCAGCACGGCCAGAACGTCCGCGTGCGCCATCACAAACCAGCCCATCGCGCGCCCCCAGACGTGCGGGGAAAGCCCCGTCTGCGGGTCGGCCCACCTCTGCGCCCTCGCGCTGTCCCACGCATGGGCGTGCAGGCCGCTTTCAAGGCGCGTTTTGTCAAAGATCAGCGTCATCTGCTTCGCCGCCAGATCCGCCCACTGCATCTCGCCGAAGGTCACGGCAAATTCCGTCAGAAACGGGCAGGCCATGTAAATGCCGTCCAGCCACATCTGCTGGGGGTAGAGCTTTTTGTGCCAGAAGCCGCCCTCCGCCGTCGTCGGCTGACCCTTGATCTGCTCGATGAGGCGGCGGCAGGCCTTTTCATACTTCGCCTCGCCCGTCGCCTTGAACAGCCGCAGCGCCGTGCGCCCCATGCAGATCATATCCAGATTGTATTTGTCCGGCTCATAGGTCAGAATCTCGCCGTCCGCAGTCACGTATTGATCCACGTTCGCCTTGGCCGCGTCGTAAAAGCGGCGGTCGCCCGTCGCCGCGTAAACATCCAGCCACGCCTTGGTGATGATCCCCCGCTCGTAGCACCAGTGGTAGTTATACTCCTGCTCGCGCGCGAGCGTCCCTTCGCCCGCCCAAACGGTCTTCTCGTAGCTCATCGTATTCCCCCTTATTCCACGTCGTGCAGCGTCACGGTTTCCCCGCGCGCGCCGACGATACGCAGGTCGGTCAGATGCAGGCCGCGCACGTGCTCGGCCGTCAGCCCCGCCAGCGTCACGGGCTGCTGCACCGCGTTCATCACCGGGAAGCTCGGCGTATCCTCGGTCAGGTGAATCTGCGTGTTCACGATGCTGATATCCTCCAGCGGCGCTTCCGGCAGGCCGTAGAGGCAGGCGGCCGCGCTCTTCGCGTTCGTCACCACGATGTCGGCCATGCGGATGCGGCGCACGTGCGGCGTTCTCTCGGTCACAGGCTGAGCGTTCGGGTCGGATACGATGGGCAGCTTGCCGTCCTTGCCGCAGAAATACATCAGGTTGACGACCAGCGGGCAGAGCACGTCGTTCATCACGACACCCGTGACGCTCACATCCTCCACCGCGCCGCCGCGCCCGCGCCGGCTCTTGATGCGGATGCCGCGATCCGTGCCGTCAAACACGCATCCGGCGATGGACACGCGGCGGATGCCGCCGCTCATTTCGCTCCCCAGCACAACGCCGCCGTGGCCGTGCACCATCGTGCAGCCGGTGATGGCGATGTTTTCGCAGGGCACGTTTTCCAGCGCGTCCTCCGTGCCCGCCTTGACCGCGATGCAGTCGTCGCCCACGTCGATGTGGCAGCCCGTGATGCGCACGTTGCGGCAACTCTCCGGGTCGATGCCGTCCGTGTTGGGCGAATCAAACGGGTTGACGATCGTCAGCTTGTCGATCGTCACATCCTCGCAGCGCACGGGATGGATCGTCCAGCTCGGGCTGTTTCGGACGACGAAATCGCTCATGCGCACGCGGGTGCAATCCTCAAAGCAGACCGCGCAGGGGCGCGCGGCGGAAAGCGTCTTCGCGCGGAAGGCCGTCCACCACTTTTGGCCCTGTCCTTCCAGCGTGCCCAGACCCGTCAGCGCCACGTTGACCTCGTTTTTCGCGTAAACCAGCGGCCGGTGGCAGGGCTGCTCATAGCCCTCCCAGCGGATGTTCACGACGGGGTATGCGTCAAAATCATCGACAAAGCGCAGCACGGCGCCCGCTTCCAGATGCAGTTCGACGTTGCTGCGCAGAACGAGGCTCGCCGTCTCATACTCGCCCGCGGGCACGCTCACGCGCCCGCCGCCCTGCGCGGCCGCCGCGTCAATCGCGCGCTGAATCGCGTCGCCGCAAAACGCCCCGCGCTTCGCGCCGAAATCCAGAATGTTCATCAGCCCAGATCCTCCCCGTTCTCGATGGCGGTGATCTGGTCGATGCGGCGCTGATGGCGGCCGCCCTCAAACTCGCCCGCGAGGAAGCTCTTTGCAATCATGCGTCCCAGCTCCGTGCCGACCACGCGCGCGCCGAGGGCGAGCATGTTCGCGTCGTTGTGGACGCGGCTCATCTCCGCGGAGTAGCAGTCCGAACAGGCGCAGCAGCGGATTCCCTTCACCTTGTTGGCGGCGATGGAAATGCCGATGCCCGTGCCACAGCACAGAATCCCGCGCTCGCACTCGCCGCTCACGACGGCCTTGGCCGCCCGCTGGGCGAACACCGCGTAGTCGCAGCTATCCTCGGTATATGTGCCATAGTCGTGGTAAGGCAGATGCATCTCCTCCAGCAGCGCGATGATCTCCTTCTTCAGCGGCAGACCGGCGTGGTCGCTTCCCAGTGCAATCATGTAAAATACCTCCTGCAACAAATGCTCAAATTTTTTTCTCTCAGTCGATGAAATCCTCGGGTCGGAGCGGTTCGCGCCTGCCGTCGCCCGCTTCCTCCTGCGCCTCGTGCTCCGCCGTGTGATCCACAAACGTCAGGTTGCGCAGGTCTTCCCGGCTGACGACGGTGTTCGTGCCCATGCACGCCCGGCAGCGGTACAAACATTCCGGGCAGACGCAGCCGAAGTCGATGCCCTCCGATTGAATCATATACGTTCCGCATTGCGGACATCCGCATCTCATGGTCAATGGCCTCCTTGTTCCGCATCGGGCAGCATGAAGTGCGCGCCGCAGCGGGAGAGGATCTCGCGATCCTCCTCCCCCGTGGAAAGCCGCCTGAATTCATAGCCGTTTTCGCGGAAATACGCGACCAGCTCCGGCAGAATCCGCCGCGTTCTGGTCTTGCCCTCGTGCATCAGCAGAATCACCACGTCCTTGCCGTGCGCCTGCCCCAGCGTGTATTCCAGCATCTCCCTGTCGCTGGAAAACGAATACTGCGCGTCGCCGGTCATCATGTTCCAGTCAAACCAGGCGTAGCCCGCGTCCCGTACCTTCGCCTTGATGCGCGCCTTGTAGCTCGAACTGCCGCCGGGAAAGCGGAACAGATCGGTCGAAAACCCCGGCTCGATCTCCTCGCTCATCATCTTGTTGAAGCGCCCGATGTCGCGAAGGACAAAGTCCTCGTCCTTCTTGATCGCCCCGGCCGCGTGCCCCATCGTGTGGCAGCCGACCGCGTGCCCCGCCTGCACGATCTGCCTGGCGTATTCCGGAAAGGCGCGCACGCCCAGCCCCACCAGAAAGAACGTCGCCGGCACATCCAGCGCCTCCAGCGCGTCCAGCAGCTCGGGCGTGTCCTTTTTGGGGCCGTCGTCAAAGGTGAGGTAGACCACGCGCCGCGCGTCCGCCTGTTCCGCCGTGGCCGCGCACGGCAGCGCCATGCACAGCAGGAGCAGCAGCGCAACCCCTCGTTTCAGCATCTCTCTTTCCCCTCTCACAGGAGCTTTTTGTGCGTAAACCTGCGCCGTTCCGCCGCGAAATCACCGACGATATCCCCGTGTCCGCGCAGAATGTACTTGTAGGAGCAGAGCCCCTCCAGCCCCATCGGGCCGCGCGCGTGAATCTTGCCGGTGGAAATGCCGACCTCCGCGCCGAAGCCGTAGCGATAGCCGTCGGCAAAGCGCGTCGAGCAGTTCTGATACACCCCGGCGGAATCCACCAGCGCGAAGAATTTTCCGGCCGCCGCCTCGTCACGGGTGATGATGCAGTCCGTATGGTGGGAGCCGTGCCTGTTGATGAAGGCGATCGCCTCGTCGATGGAATCCACCGTGTGAACGGCCATCGTCAGCGCCAGATACTCGTGCCCCCAGTCGCTCTCGTCCCCCGCCTCGCTGGCGACGCCCGCGGCATAGAGCGCGGCGCGGGCGCGGCTGTCCGCACGCAGGGTCACGCCCGCCTCCGTCAGCGCCCGCGCAATCACGGGCAGGGCGTTGGCGAGCTGGGCGCTGTGCACCAGCAGCATTTCCGCCGCGTTGCAGGCGGCGGGATACTGCGTCTTGGCGTCGGTAACGATGCGCGCGGCCATCTGCGCGTCGCAGTCCGCGTCCACATAGACGTGGCACACGCCGTCGCTGTGCCCCAGCACCGGAATGTTGCTGTTCTCCATGATGTAGCGCACAAAGGCATTGGAGCCTCGCGGAATGATGAGATCGATGTCCTCGTCCATTTTGAGCATAACGGAGACGTCCTCGCGCGTGGTCAGCAGGCCGCACCAGCCGTCCGGCATCCCCGTCGCGACGCTCGCGTCGCGCAGGATATCGAACAGCGCCTCGTTGGTGTGCATCGCCTCGCGTCCGCCCTTGAGCAGCACCGCGTTGCCGCTCTTGAGACACAGGCCGCCAATCTGAATCAGCGCGTCCGGCCGCGATTCAAAGATCACGCCGATCACGCCGATGGGGCAGCTGACGCGCGAGAGCACCAGCCCGTCGGCCAGCTCGGTGCGCAGCTGCTCCCGCCCGATGGGATCCTCCATCGCGGCAAGCTGCTCAAGCCCCGCGCAGACGTCTTCCAGCTTGTGCGCGTCGAATTTGAGCCGCTTGAGCGCGGGCGCGGCCAGCCCTTCCTTCTCGGCCTGCCGCATGTCGATTTCGTTCGCCTTGAAGACCATGTTCGCCTTCGCGCGCAGCGCGGCGGCCACCGCCAGCAGCGCGCTGCTGCGCGCCTTGCCCGGCGCTGCGGCCAGCGCGAAGCTCGCCTGTTTGGCGGCATGCGCCGCTTCGGCGGCGGGGATTTCCGTTTTATTCTTCATAGAGCGCCTCTTTCACGGTCTGCCGCATCGCCGCCGTGTCGGCGCGCAGCGGTTCTTCGCTCGTCTGCTGTGCCTGCGTCGGCAGGGCAAGCTCGCTGCGGTCGTCCCCGCCCTTGACGGCGGAGGCCAGCGTAACGGCGGTCATCGCGTTCAGGTTCGTATCCAGCGCGCCGAGCAGCTTGGTACCCAGCCCGAGCATGCTGCCCAAATCGCCGCTGTTGACCCCCTCGTAGAGCATCTGCATCAGCAGCTCATAGCCCCGGCTCCGGGCGGGGTCGTCGCCCTCAAGGCGCAGGCGGACATAGGCCAGCGCTTCCTCGCCGGTCAGATCGTTCCAGCCGAGATCCAGCCCCATCGCGGCCGCCTCCCGCTCGTCCAGCTCCATGCTCACCGTGTCAATCGCGTCCACCAGCTGGGGCAGGTTGGTCACGTCCAGCGCCACGTAGGTGCCGATATTCAGCCCCAGCAGCGTGTTGATCGTGCGTTCGGCCAGCATGCCCCGGCATTTCTGCGCGCCCAGCGCGTAAACGTCGGCCAGCCGCGTTTCGCCGACTTCCGGAACATCCACCATCAGCCTGCAATCCACGCGCATCATCACCGAGCGCCCCGTGCGGCTGTTGATGGAAGCGACCATCATCGTATCGGTCGTCTCGCCGTCCTGCAGGAGCACGAGAATGTTGGCGACGTTCTTATCCAGCCCGGCGGCCATGTTCACGTCGCGCTTGGTAACGGTAATATCCGCCGCGGCCACGGCGGCTGTCAGCGTCATCCATACAAAGAACGCTGCAAAAAGACGAATGGGTTTCATGTTTCGCCCCTCCCTCGGTGTGTGTCTGCGTTTTTCGTTTATTTCTTCTTAAAAATGAACAGCTTCGAGAACACATAGTTCAAAATGATGACCACGATGTTTACCAGCAGCTTCATCGCCAGATCGTTGAGGTGCAGCACCTCCACCAGCAGGAACATCAGCACCGTCTCCATGCCCAGCGACACAAGCCGCATCACAAAGAAGCCGCCCGCCTCGCGCAGCAGCGCGCCCGTGTCGGGGCAGTGCGTCTTGAATACAAAGAGCTTGTTGGCGACATAGCTGAACGCCACCGCGATCACCCACGCGACCCACGTTCCGGCCATGACGCTCAGCCCCGCCGTGCGCGTCGCCAGGAAATAGGCGACGTAGTTCACCAGCGTCGTCGCCACGCCCACAAGCAGATAGCTGACCAGTTCGGTGTTTTCCCAGAGCTTCAGGCAGGCCTCGCCCAGCTTCGGGGAGAGCTTGCCGATCAGGCGGATGACAGCGTGCGCGAGCCAGTCGATGCCTTTCCAAATTGTCTTCATGGTGGATTTTCTCTTCTTTCTGTGTTTTTTCAGATGAGCGCATTTTCGTTCGTTATTATAACACGACCATCTATCCGGGTCAATTCCCGCGAGGCGCGCGCCTCTTTTCTCCAAAATGAAGCGATTGATCGCTCAACCTGACGCGCCTCCTGCAAATTGTGCGGCAAAAAAAGCCGCGCCGCGCGCCGTCCCCCTCATTTTTGCATTCCCGGCCGCACAGCCCTGCGTCCATTTTTTGTCCGCACAAATTTCCCGCCGCTCTTCCTTTTTGGCGCGCCATCCCTTATAATAACAGAAAACGAACACCGCTAAGGAGGCAAATCCATGGATAACCCGATCGTATCTTGGCTGTTTGAAACCGACGCCGTGCGCGTCTGCCCCGAAGGCCAGCCGTTCTGGTATACGTCCGGCAAGCTCGGCCCGTTCTACATCAACACGCAGTTCCTCTACGGCAGCGAAGCCGCGGCCAACGCGCTGCTTTCCGTCATCGAGGAGGCCTGCGCGGGCGACAAGCTGGCGTTCTACGGCAAGGTTTACGGCGAAATTGAAAAGCAGCTTGCCGCCTGCCCGATCTATCATCAGCTCATCGACCTGATGTGCGAGGCCGCGCGCAGCATGGATGTGGATTTCGTCTCCGGCGGCGAGCGCCGCGATTTCTTCTTCTCCATGCCGGTCGCGCGCCGTCTGGGGCTGGGCCATCTTTCCATCTTCAAGGATCTTTCCTGCGTCTACACCGATGCGGACGGCGCGAGCATGCCCGCCGATCAGGCCGGTCTTTCCGGCAAGCGCAGCGTGCATATCGCCGATCTGGTGACGGTCGCTTCCTCCTACATCCGCGCGTGGATTCCCGCCGTGGAGGCGCTGGGCGCAAAGATCGCCTGTTCGCTGGCTGTCGTGGATCGCGATCAGGGCGGCAGCAAAATCCTTTCCGACGCGGGCTGCCCGCTGACGACGCTGGTGGTCATCAAGCCCGAGCTGTTTGAAACCGCGCGCAAGCTCGGCCGCATCAGCGACAAGCAGCTCGCCCTCGTCCTGCATTTCATCGAGGACCCGGATGCGTTCATGCGCAGCTTCCTGCTGGCGCACCCGAACTTCCTCGCCGATGAAATCGCCAAGGGCGGCAAGAGCGCCCAGCGCGCGCAGCTCTGCATCGCCAGCGGCTTTGCACCCGAGGAAGCCCTGCCTAAAGCCTGATGCGCGTTTCGCTTCTCCCGCTCGATCCGCCGCCGTCCCTGCGCTTTTTCATCCGCGCGGACGGGCTTCACGCGGGCGGAATCACGGTGCACTCCGTTTCCGGCGCGCGCTTTTCCTACGGTATCGCCGTTTCAGGGGCGATGCGCAGGCGCGGCGTCGCCTCGTCGGCGCTCCCGCTGCTCTTTGCCGCCATGAAGGCGCGCGGCTTTGCCGTCTGCGCCGTGCAGATTGCGCCGGATAACGCGGCCTCGCTCGCGCTGCACCGAAGGCTGGGCTTTGCCGAAACCGGGCGGAGTGCCGCCGCCGTGACCATGGAAAAATCACTGTAATATCATAAAAGGCTGTCAAGCTAAAAACCTGATTTTTCAAGAACAAAACTAAGTATTTTTGCCCGAAGGTTTCCAAAGGGCGATGCGCCAAACAGGCGCCGTAAACGCTCGGAAAGCCCTTTGGTGGGGCGATGGGGCAAAGCCCCATATTCCAAAATGCTTAGACATTTGTTTCTTGAAATGTTTGGTTTACGCTTGACAGCTCTTGCTTTATGCCGTTTTTTGTGCCGTCGGCTTTGTGTAAATCCACGCCGCCGCCACGGCAGAGAGCGGCGCGGCGGCAATCAGCCCGAAACTGCCGACCAGCGTGTTGAGGAGCTGGCTGGCCACATATTTCAGGTTGATAATGTCGCAGAGCGGCGTTCCCTGCCCCATGAAATACATCAGCATGGAGAGATAGTTGCCCGAGTACGCCAGCATCAGCGTCGTCGTCATCGTGCCCAGCACACTTCTGCCGATGGTCACGCCGCTTTTCAGCAGCGCGCGGCGCTCGATATCCGGCTTATGCTGGCAGATTTCCAAGCAGCTCGCCGCAATATCCATGGATAAATCCATCAGCGCGCCCGAATTGGCGATGAACATCATGCCGCAGAACAGCGCCTTGGGGTGAACCGTCATGCCCGACTGCGCCAGCAGCGGCACCAGATACGGCACGTCGCCGCCGTCGAGCTTGAGCCAGTCCGTCAGCAGGACGGAGAGCGCGCACGTCACCAGCGTCCCCAGCAGCGAGCCGACGACCGCCACCAGCGTCTTTTTCGAAACCCCCGCAACGAGCAGGTCGATCACGACCGTCAGCGCCACCACCGTCACAAAGGCCGCGCCGATCGGGTTCACGCCCCGCAGCAGCAGCGGGAGCAGCAGCTTCCAGATGATGATTCCGCTGGCCGCAAGCGAAATCAGCGCGCCGCAGCCGACGATCCCGCCGTAAAGGATCAGCATCGCGGAGAGCGCGGCCAAAATGGCCGCCTCTTCAAGGGTTCTGTCGTGGTCGATGAGCGTGACGGTCAGCCCCTTGTCGCCCATCTGCACCATCGCGTGCGCGCGGTCTCCGGCCTGATACAGCTTGTCCTTGTCCAGCGCGGAGTTGAGGTAGTTGCTCGCCCACGCGCTTTCCCCCTTGTATGCGCCGCCGAGCACCGTCACGCGGCAATTCTGCACGCCCGAATAGACGATGCCGACGGGATACAGCGCGTCGTTCTGCACCTCTTCGATGCGGACGCTTGCCCGTGGGATCCGCGTCGATGCGTTTTCGTATTGCTCCGGCAGGAAGCACAGCAGCACGCAGACCAGCGTCATCACGGCGCACATGATGCCGTTGCTCTTTTTCCATTTTTTCATAATTGCTCGCCCTTCATCCGTGTACAAAGGAGCCTGTCCGCAGTCTCGGCGGACAGGCTCCCGACAGCCGTTTGGGTTTGACGGTTTCCTTCCGCCGCCCGTTACTTGCTCAGACCCATGACGTCCATCGTCTTGTTGAAGATGTCGGTGTTATCATACAGGCCGCTGAAGGTTTGAGCGCCGACGCCCTGCGCATAGACCGGAATCTGCAAACCGGTGTGGGCGTAGGAGGTATAGGACAGACCCGCCTTGTTGTTCATAATGTGGCTGACTGCCATGGAGAAAGGCTCGTAGCCGCCGTAGAGCAGCGCGTCTTCCGCGTTCTCCTTGCGTGCGTCCTTCGCCGTCATGCTCAGCTCGAAGGCCGCCTTGAGCGCCTGCACATCCGCCTCGGTCAGGCTCAGCGGCTGATCCGCTTCGGTCGTCAGGCCGTAATACGTCTTGACCGCTTCGAGCGCATCCTCAAAGGCCGCGTTCTTTTCGCGCAGGTCGGCAATCACCGCGTCGAAATCCGTGAAGGAAATCTTCTGGCTGGTCAGGTAGTTGAAGTGCGTGTCATACGCCGTGGTCGCAAAGCCGATGGTCATGCCGCCGGTCTCGTGATCGGCCGTGACAATAATCAGCGTCTCATCCGCGTGCTCCTTGGCGAAGTCGATGGCCACCTGCACCGCGTCGCTGAACGCGATGGTCTCGTGAATCGAGGTCGCGGCGTCGTTGGCGTGGCCGGACCAGTCGATCTTGCCGCCTTCGCACATCATAAAGAAGCCGTTTTCGTTGTCGAGCACGTCGATACCGGCCTTCACATAGTCGGCCAGCGCGAGGATGTCCTCGCCCGCTTCTTCCTTGCGGACGCGGTCGATTTCGTAGTTCAGCGCCTCGGAATCCGCGATGTTGGGGTCAATCGCCAGCACGCGGCCGGAATCCGCGTTCAGCGCGCGAATCGCCTCGTTGGTGTTCGCCAGCGTCCAGCCGTTTTCGGCGGCCAGCTCGAACAGATTCTCCTGCGTGCCGTCGCCGTCCGGCTTGAGGAAGGAGCCGCCGCCGAGGTAATCCAGCGTCGTTCCCGTCAGCCCCTGCACCGCGATGTCGTAATACTGCTTGCGGGAGGGCGCCTTGGCGTAATACGCCGCCGGGGTCGCGTGATCTAGGGAAACGCTGGTGATCACGCCGACCTTTTTGCCCGCTTCCTTGGCGTATTCGGTGATGAGCTTGAACGGCTCAGTCTTGTCGATGTTGTAGTTAATCACGCCGGAAAGCGTCTTTTCGCCGGAGGCCATGCTCGTGGCGGTCGAAGCCGAATCCGGGCAGAAGGAGGATGCGTCGTAGGTCGTCACCAGACCCAGCGCCTCAAACTGCGTGAAGCTGAGCTGCGCGGGCACGGGAATGTCGGAATCCGGGTTTTCCATCGCGCCCAGATAATACTGGGTCGCCGTGACCTGCGGGTTGCCCATGCCGTCGCCGATAAACATGAACACATACTTCGGCGCGGCGGTCTCCGCCAGCGCGCAGGTGCTCAGCGCCATCACAAGCGCCAGAGCCAACAGGAGCATTTTCTTCATACTTTGCTCTCCCTTTTCTTTCTTTTCCTTGGGTACGAGCAGAGTATACCGGCGCTTTGTAAAGCTTTTCCGCCGCTCCGGCTGAAAATCATGTAAAAAGAAAAACCGTTTTTCACGTTCAGCAAAAGAACGTGTAAAACGGTTTGACCCGCCGTTTACATGCCGCGCTTTCCCACGTCGTCCACGCCGTAGCGGCCGAGATCCCAATAGAACTCCGTCTCAAACGGCGTATCGCGCATGGTGCGGATGAACTGGGTCGCCATCGTCTTGCCCGCGATCAGGTGGTCGCACCGGGCGAGGATGGCAATGGAGGCGAAGTAATACAGCCCGTTCAGCTTTCTGTCCACGCCGCGCTCGGCGAATCCCTCTGCGACGGACTGCCTCTGCACCGCCGTCAGCCGCGGGCACTCGACATAGACGAGCTTCCCGCCGTATTTCGCCTTCAGCGCAGCGAGAATCGCCTCGTCCTCCGTCGCGACGAAGATCTTATCGACCGGGTGCGCCGCCAGCGTCTCGTCCGTCTTCTCGATGATCTGCGCGACGGTCGGCTGAATCTGATGCTTATACGGGCGTTTGGTGAAATAATCCGTCCCGCGGCAGAGCAGGCCGAGCGTCCGCTCCCCCGGCGCGATCAGCTCGCGAAAGCGCGCGTCCACAAACGCCGCGGCCTCGTCGCTGGGCACGAAATAACGGTCGTAAATCGCCTTGATCCGGTCGAAATACTTCTCTCGATTCTCGCCGTAAACCCAATCGACGATTCTCGTCGCCTCTCGGTACGCCTTTTTCTGCGCCCGCGTGAAATCATACGGGCAATCGAGCCGGTTGACGATATACAGCTCCCTGGCGCGGTAACCTTCCTCCACGCCGATGCCTGCGGGCTGCCTGTAAAAGTATTCGTAGGCGTTGACCTTGCCCAGCAGCTCGTCCTCCAGATAGAGGTTTTCGACGTTCTGCATGTCGATCACCGGGATATAGCCCATGCGCTGCGCAAAATCCACCCAGCGCAGAAACGCCAGCAGGTTGCAGAAAATGCCCGTCCCGCGCATCGTGATGCCGGAGATCATCAGCACCGGGCGGTTCGGCCCGGAATCGCTCGGCCTTCGGAGCGGGTCGAGCTGCGCGCGCAATTTGAGGTAATAGCGCTTCTGCACCGCGGACGGGCGGTTGACGATGCGGTTCTTCACGCGCCGAAAACCCTTGCGAACGTATTCCATAGCGACCTCTCTTTACCACGTCGCGCAGAAGCCCGTCACATACCAGTCGTCCTTTTGAAGGGTGTACTGACAGTTTTCCTGCGTGATTTCATCCGTCGGCACGACGGACATGTTTCGATACGGCTGCTTCGGGTTCGCGTCGTAACGATAGTTCAGGCGGCGCACGGTCGAGTTCAAATTGCCCTCGATCGTCGTCAGCTCGTACAGCCCGCCGCCCAGTTCCTTGACGCTCTCCACAATCGCGACATGCGTATACGGCGTGGATTGGCGCACGCCGTAAATCACCAGATACCCCGGCTTGGGCGCCGCGCCCTGCGTGCCGTCCAGCCAGCGGCCGTGTTCCTCAAAGGCGAGACGCACGTTGCCCACGCGCCCCTCCATCGCGGAGATGCAGTCGCCCGGCTGCACCTCGATATCCTGCCGATAGCGGACGAGCTGCAAGCCGCTGTGATACGCGCAGTAAAGCTGGAACACCGAGCACCAGCCGATTTCGCGCTTATCGTGGTAATACCACCGGGTGTATTCGTTGCACTTGGGCAGGCGCGCCCCGCCGTTTTTCTCAAATTCGGCGCGCGCAAAGCGCACGAAGTTGCGCGCCGCCAGCGGCATATCCTCCGGGAAGGTCAGGCCGTAATCCTCCAATTCGCCTTCCGCCTGCGTCGTGATCGCCTCCGGCGGAACGGCCATCTTCACCGGCGCGGTATCCGCCAGCGCCCCGGCCGCCGTCATCATCAAAACCCAAAACAGCAAAATCCATTTTTTCATTGCAACAGCCTTTTGACTCCTTCCGTCAGCTTCGCTGACACCTCCCTCAAGGAGGGAGGTATATGATCGACTGAAAACATTTCTTTGACAGTAATTAAGCAAAAAGCAAATTCTGCACAAAGCGCGGGTGCGCGCCCCTACGGGTGCGGCGCAACGTACTGCTTAGACGGGAAATAACCTGATCAAAGAGCTCCCTCTTCGAGGGCGTGGAGCTTGCCGCCCGCTGTGCGGGAGACAGGCAAGAGAAACGCCGAAGGTCTGGCACGGCGCAGCCGTGACTGAGGGAGTCATTCGTCCCTTTTAATCTTCCAAAATCACCGAAATCTCGCCGTCGAGCGGGAGCGCCTTTTCCTCGCCGTTCTCCGTGACGCAGACCGTCCAACCCTGCTGCGCCGTCCGGATCGTATAGCGGGCGCGGCTCGGGGAAACGCGCTCGCTGGTCAGGTCGAACGAAGCGTCGCCGATGCGCAGGTTTTCCAGCTTCCAGCCTTCCCAGCCGATCGGCGTATGCGGACGCCACGCCACCGCCTTGCGCCCCGCGTCGGGCTTCACGCCGAACAGACATTCAAACGCCGGGCGGATCATCCCCTCCGCCGCGCGTGCCTGAAGCAGCACGCCCGGCGCGGCGTCCTCGGTGCGCACAGAACCGGGCAGACCCGGCGCGGCGGAAGCGGCCATCTGCTCCATGCAGACGATCACCTGCTCGACATGCTCATGCTCGCCGTGCCAGCGCGCGCGCTCGGCCAGCGTCGCGTTCGGCGCGATTTCGCCCTGCTCCGGCTCGGCCGGGAGCTTGTCAAGCAGCGCCAGCGTCGCCGCGTCGTCCGCGCCCGTCAGCTTCAAAACATACGCATGGCCGACGAGCGCCGCGCGCACCTGCGCCAGCATGTCCTCCTGCACATCCTCAAAGCTCCGCGTGCTGCGGCGCAGATAGTTGACGCACAGCCCGGTCATCGGCAGCATGTCCGCCGCAAACGCCCGGTCGCCCGACCAGAGCAGCGTGTGGTGCACCAGCGCGACGAACTGCGCGCTCTCGCGCTCGCCGCCCGCCTGCAAGACCTTTCCGGAGAGCGACACGCTGCGCGCCACGCGGCCGGGTGCCAGCTGCGCCTGCGCGCTCACATCGACGAGCGTGCGCAGCATCTCCTGCACGCGCGCCGCGCCGCCCAGCGGCAGCAGCGCCTCCATCGCCTTCGCCCAGCCCTCGCCATACAGCGCGGGGTTTTCCGGCAGCTCGCAGCACAGCGCGCATCCGCCGCGCGGCAGGGTGCGGAGCATCCAGTCGGCGTAGAGCTTCGCCCAGTTGACGCACTGCTCCAGCGCGGCGTCGGGCAGTGTCGCATCGCTCAGCGCCTTCATCGCCTCAATGCGCGCACGCTTTTCTTCCAGCATCGTCTCGGCCTGCCCGCGCAGGAGCGCCAGCGCCTCCTCGGCCTTGGAGCGGGAGGGATAGCCGCCCGCGATGTACAGCCGCATGGTCGCCTGCGCGTTCGCGGCGAGGCGCAGGCGGTAGAACAGGCGGCCGTTCACGCCCTTGCCCTGCGTGTTGCCAAAGCCGTAGACGCTCTGCGGCAGATCGGCCTGAAGCACGCGGCAGCCCGTCTGCGCGCCCCAGACGGCGTGCCACGGGTTGCGGCTGTCGCGGGCAAAGAACGCCTGCTCCTGCTCGTCGTATTCGCCGACGTCGCGGCCAAGCTCCGCGCCGTCCTCGCCGCGCGCGGCGGCGGCGGTCAGGATATCGGTTCGCACGGTGAAGGACACTTCGGCCATGCGCGGCGCGTTTTTGAGGTTTTCAATCGTCAGCTCGATCACGCAGCCGCTCACGCCGTCGGGAATGAACTGGCGGCGGACGACGTGCAGCCGCTCCTTCTGCATGCGGTAATGGAACGCGGTGACGACCGGGTGGATTTCACAGGCGTCGGCCTGCGTCAGCGGCACGTCGTCAACGGCCAGAAAAAAACCGTCGCAGATCTTCTTTTCTCCGGCCCAAAGGCCGCCCATTTCGCCCGGAACGGCGTAGCCCATATCCGGAAAAAGGCCGTTCTGCGCGCCGATGAGCACGGCGGCGCTGCCCGCGGTAACGACCGGCGCATCCAGACGGTCATAACGATAAACCTTGTAATCGCTGCGCATGTAAGCTCCTCCTTTTATCCCTTGACAACCGCTGCAACGGTTTTAAGAATCAATTTGATATCCGCAAGCGGGGAAATTTCCCGCAGATATTTCATGTTCAGCTCAATTTTATCAGGCATGATCTGCTCGATGTACATTTTTTCGGGGTCTTCCGCCCCGGCGAGCAGATCGTTTTCGTTTCGGTAGGCAATCGAGGCGTAATCCGTGATGCCCGGGCGCACCAGGAGCACCTGCCGCTGATACGGCGTGTAGAGCCTGACGTATCGCTCCACCTCCGGGCGCGGGCCGACGAAGCTCATCTGCCCCGCGAGGACGTTGAGGAGCTGCGCCAGCTCATCCAGCTTGGTCTTGCGCAGAATCGCGCCGACGCGGGTGATGCGTCTGTCGCGCCCGACGGTAATCGCCAGCCCCTTCTTATCCGCATCCGTCACCATCGAGCGGAATTTGAAAATGCGAAACGGCTTTCCGTCCCTGCCGATGCGCACCTGCCGATAAAACACCGGGCCGGGGTCGTCGATGACCACCGCCAGCGCGATGAGCAGCAGCAGCGGCCAGAGCACCGCCAGCGCCGCCGCCGAGAGGATAATATCCATGGCGCGCTTGGCGATGCGCTGCGGCCTTCGCCGCGCCAGCACCTCGGCGATATCCATCCGTTCTTCTTTCTTTTGCATGGTCGCTCCTCGTCTTTCGTCATACCCGGTCAAACACGTAGGTGAACAGGAAGCACATCGCAAACGCCATCCGGCGCTGCATCAAAAACAGCTTCACGCCGAGCTGCGCCGGAAAATCGCTCGGTTTCACGTCGTCAAACAGCGCGGCGATATCCGGCCTGTTCATATATGCCTTCGCGCGGCGCACGCGCTCCCAAAATGCGTAGGGCGTTCCGGGGTAGCAGAAATTGCGCACGGTGCCGACGGCCATCTTGCGGCGGCGGATCTTCATCCGGCGCATGCACTCCGGGCTGTCCGCCAAAAGCGCCTCCAGCGCGTCGTTGGATTTTTCGTAGCTCTCCGGCACGTGAAAGCTGAAATGCTTGGTCACGCTGCCGCTGTGAAAGCGATAGTGGTAATACGCCCTGTCCACCGCGACGGCGCATCTCGCGTCCTTCATGCAGGCGACGATGAACAGCAGATCCTCCGCGTATCGGATATCCGGGCGGAAGCGGTGGCTGCCGATTGCCTCGCGCCGAAACAGGTTGCGCGGCGTGTAGCCGGAAAGCGGCAGCTCGTCGCTGTCCGTCGCCCGAGAGAGCATGGCCGGGATCAGCGTCCGGCCGATTTCCTCGCGGCTGAACACCGTGCCGTCGTCAAAGCCCAGCGGCACATCCTCCCGCGCCTCGCCCCTGTCCTTAAACACCCGGCAGAAGGCGACGTCCGCCCCGGCTTCCTCCGCCGCGCGCAGGAGCGTCTCGTACATCTGCGGCTCCGCCCAGTCGTCGCCGTCGCAAAAGCCGATGTAATCGCCCCGCGCCGCGTCCAGCCCCGCGTTGCGCGCCGCCGATACGCCCTGATTTTCCTCAAACGCGATCACACGGATTCGGCTGTCCAGCGGCTCCACCCTGCGCAGAATCGCCAGAGAATGATCCGGGCTGCCGTCGCAGACGAAGATCAGCTCGATATCCCGCAGCGTCTGCGCGCGCAGAGACGAGATGCACGTCGGCAGAAACGCTTCCGCCCCATAGACCGGAACGATGACCGAAACCTTCGGATTCATGGACATTCTCCTTTATGCAGCGCAAATCATAGCGGGCTTATTCCGCGCGCCAGAGCGGCGCCTGAACCAGAAAATACGCGCAGCCGATCACCGAGAACGGCGCGTAGACCGATTCGAACATGCCCACCAGAATGAACACCGTGCAGAACGCCAGCGGCGTCGCGGCGTAGGGGCTCTCCTTCCGGTGCGCCCAGTAATACCGCAGGGCGCGGATGAACGCGAGCGCCGTGTAAGCGACCAGCAGCAACCCGGCGATGAAGCCGTTGTTGTAGGCCACGCCGAAAAACGCATTGTGCGCGTTGTAGTGGCGGTCGCCCGCGCCGTCCTTGGCGACCCATTCCCAGATTACGCTGTCCTTATGGCCGTTCCACGTCAGGTTTTCCAGAATGGTCGTCCAGATTCCCCAGCGGTCGCTGGTCAGGTCGTCCATGCTGATCGTCCTGTCCTCCGGCTTGGGCACGGTGATCGGGTTGCCGTATGTCTCGTGGTTGTACACGGCGAGGTTGTAATCCTCCACCGCCGCTTCATACATCTTGTCCTTCGTGATCTTCACGCCCGCCGCGCCGCAGAGCACGATGAACGCAGCCACCAGTGCCAGCAGCCGCGCCGGGTGCTTCGCCGTGCCCGCGATGATCGCCGAAACCAGAATCACCATCACGCCCGCGAACGCCAGCAGCCCCGAGCGCGAGAGCGTCGCCAGCAGCGTCGCCGCCGCCCAGACGCCCAGCAGCAGATACGCGGCCGCCGCCTTCATCCGCTTCTCCATAAAGCTCGCGTAGGCCAGCAGCAGCGCCGCCGTCGCCATCACGATGCAGCACATCGACAGGCAGTTCGCGTCATAAAAGACGCCCTTGTAGCCCGGATAGGCGAAGCTCAGCGGCACGGCCGCATACGACCACGCCAGAAACGGCAGCACCGCGAACACCGCGCCGCGCAGGATGGAGCGGAACGTCGAATCGTCGTCGCGCGAAACGAAGACGGAAAACACGATCGGGTAGCAGATCAAAAGCGGCACGCTTTCCGGCAGCCAATCCTCGTAAAACAGGCCGGAAACCACCATCATCCCGTGCAGCGCGAACCAAAGCCCCGCCATGCCCTTGTGAAAGTGCACGCGCGCCTTTTGTCCGGGGGTGCGCGCCGTCAGCGTCACGAACGCCAGCAGAATCATGCCGAAGAGCACGAAGATCATCCAGCGCATCGGGAATTTCCGCTGCGTGAACAGCGAGCAATAGCCGATCAGCGCGAAGATCGCCGCTGTCAGCAGCCGCGAATCAAAAATCTCGTTGAAAATGCCCGTCACCCTGTCGTACAGGTTGAGCATCCCCGTTCCGTCAATGCCCTGCTTGCGCATGTTCTTTCCTCCAATGCTCCATGGCCTCGCGGTAAACCCCCGCGGTGATTTCGGCGTTGTGCGCCCATGTCAGCTCGCGCGCGTCGCGCATGCCCCGCGCGCGCAGCGCCTCGTATGCCTCGGGATGGGCGAACACGGCGCGCATGACGCGCTCCACCGCGTCCGTATCCCCGGCGGGCACGAGAAAGCCGTTTTCGCCGTCCGTAATGGTGTCGGCGATGCCCTCGTTTTCCGCGCCGACGGCGATGCAGCCCGCCGCCATCGCCTCGATGTAGACGATGCCGTAGCCCTCGCCCCAGCTCGGCAGAACGAACAGGTCGCTCTGCGCCATCCGCCGCAGAACCTCCTCGTGCGGCAGGCCGCCGGTCAGCGTCACGCGGCCTTCCAGATGCAGCTCGGCGATTCGCGCCCGGAGCGCCTGCTCCATTTCGCCGATGCCCACGATGGTCAGCGTCGCGTCGCCGTATTCATCCGCCAGACGCGCGAATGCCTCCAACGTTTTATCCATGCATTTCCGCGCCTTGAGCGTGCCGACGGGAGATCACCGCGCGCGGCCTTGGCGCCTCGTTTTCCGGCACCAGCGAGAGATCCACGCCGTTTTGCACGACGCGGCTGATCCGCCCCTCCCCGCGATACGGCGCGACGCGCGAAAGCAGCAGGCTCGACACCGCCATCAGCGCATCGACGCGCCGCGCGGTTTCGACATTGCGCTTCCACGGCGTTTGGCCGGGGATGAAGTAGTGAAACACGTCCGTCCCGTGCACGGTCAGCGCCACGGGCAGGCCGAGCGCCCGCCCCAGCAGCCGCCCCGCGTGTCCCTCGCGGGGGAGCATATGCGCGTGAAGGAGATCAAACGGCTTCTGTGCGTGCAGCGCTTTGGCAATCGGCAGCGCCGCGCGGTACATCGGCCATCCGCCGAGCCATCGTTCGCCCGCGTTGCCCAGCGTCAGGCAGCGCGGAAAATACACGGGAACGCCGTCGATGACCGCTTCCTTCGGCGTTCGTCTGTCCGTCTCATACAGCGCGGGGCGGAGCGCCTTCATCATCGGCATCGTGCCGACGCAGGAGATCACCGTCACGTCATGCCCCTGTGCCCGCAGCGCCTTCGCCTGCTCATGCACATAAAAGCAATACGGCGAATTATCCGCCAGACGGTGAATCATCATCAATATCCGCATGCGGCCACCTCCTTTTGGGGGAACGCTTTGTGTTCATCTCTTTTTCCAGCGCGAGCGCCGGTTAACTCCCTCAGTCAGCTTCGCTGACAGCTCCCTCAAAGAGGGAGCTCCCGATACAATTCCATCCACATGCCCGCGATCCGCGGCCACGCATACCGGTTTGCGCCCTCTATGCATCGCTTTGAACGCTCCGCATAGCCCTGCATGACGCGCCCGAGCGCCTGCGCCTGCGCCCGCACGTCGCCGCACGGCACGGCATAACCGACCTCGCCCTCGGGAAACTGGCCGTCAAACCCCTGCCCCTTCGTATACAGCACGGGCACGCCCTGGCTCATGGCCTCCAGATAGACCATGCCGAACGTCTCCGCCGAGGATGGCACGAGCAGCACGTCGCAATCCGCATAAAACGCCTTCATCGCGTCCATGCCCGATATGCGCCCCAGATAGCGATCCTGCGGGCGCATCGCCGCGCAGAATGCTTCCTTCAGCGGCCCGTCTCCGCAGGCCGCCACGGCATATCCCGCTTCGTGCGCCGCGTTCAGCGCGTCAAGCGGGCGCTTCCGCTCGTTCATCCGCCCCGCAAAGCCCACGCGCACGGGCGTGTGCGCCGCCGTTCGGGGCGCGCCGTCCAGCCACGCGGGGTCAAGGCCGTTGGGGATGACGCGCAGCTTGTCCGCCAGCGCATCCCGCGCCGCGCCCGTAAACCAGCCGAGCACCTTCTCCTTCGCCGCGCCGCCGAGACAAACGACCCGCGCCGCGCCGCCGAGAATCCGCCGCGCCATCGGCCGCAGGTGCGGCTCGTATTTCCAGATGGCCTCGATGTCGCTGTATCGCAGCGTGACGGCATACGGCAGGCCGTGCTTCTTGGCCAGACGCGCCGCAATCGAGCCGTCGGTGAACAGCGTATGCGCGTGAATCAGCGTCACGCCCGCCATGTCGATCTGCCCTTCAATCGCCGGAACGCTTCTCTGCGCCTTGCGGAAGAAAAACAGTGCGTCGCTTTGCCTGACCGTCATCGCGCGGATGGTCTTCACCCCGCGCGGCTCGTTTTTGCCCAGATCCGCCGCGCGCTTTTCCGGCACGAACACCACCTGCTCAAGCCCCTGCGCGGCCAGCGCCTCAAACAACTGCGGAAAGACGGTTGAACCGGCGAGGTTGCAGCAGATATGCAGCACCGTCACCGCCCGTCACCCGCCTTTTTCTTTTCCTTCTCCGCCCTGACGAATTTCGGCAGCGCTGCAATGCCGCACAGCGAGCCGAAGCCATAAGCGAAATGGAACGCCGGATAGAGGATGATTTCAACCGGCAGGAATTTCCAGCCCTTCTCTTTGGCGATGGTGTAGGAATAGAAGAAATCCAGCAGCAGATACGCGCCCCATTCCAGCGCCAGCAGCCCGCCGAAGAGCATGCTTTTCGTCAGCAGCGTCAGCAGCACGAGGAAAATCGTCGAGAGCACGAACGCCAGCGGCACAAAGTGGCGGACGCCCATCGAACCGGGAACGAGCGTCATCGTGATGACGTTCCATTTGCCGTTCATGTAGCCCATTTTCATAATGCCGCGCATCGTGTCCCGGCAGTAATACTGCACGCGGATGTTGTGGTTGAGGTAGATTTTGCCGCCGTTTTTGCGGATGCGGAAATTCAGCTCGTTATCCTGATTGCGGGTCATGCGCTCGTCAAAGCCGCCGATGCGGTCAAACAGCGCCCGCTTGAAGCAGCCGAAGGGGACGGTATCCACATAGCCGTCCTCCGTCGTCAGGCGATAGGTCGCGTTGCCCACGCCCAGCGGCGTCTTGAGCATTTCCGCGATGGCCTCGCCCATAAAGCCGCGCCCATGGGTTTCAAACACGCCGCCCGCGTTGTCGCAGTCCTTCGTGAGCAGCGTCTCCACGGACAGACGGATATAGTCCGCCGGATACTCCGCGTGCGCGTCCAGCCGCACGATCACCGGCGCGCTGCTGTGCGCAATGCCGATGTTCATGGCGTAGGGCACGGTGCGGTTCGGGTTATCCAGCACCACAATCTGCGGATGCTCCTTCTGCATGGCATGCAGCAGCTCGACCGTTCGATCCTCCGAACGGCCGTCCACAAAAATCACTTCCATCTGATCCGCGGGGTAATCCTGCGAAAAAATGGAATCCACACACGCGGCGATGTATCGTTCCTCGTTGCGCACGGGCAAAATCACCGAAATGAAAGGCAGCTGCATGCTTATCTCCCAACTTCCTGACAAAAAATCACAAAGGTATCGTCTGATTATAACACAAAGACGATGAGAAAGAAAGACGAACGCAGATTCCTTGTAAAAAATTGAAATTCAGGGTTGACAACCCCCGCCGCTCTATGCTATACTATCTTTCGTTCCGAGTGACTTGGTCTGTTGGCTCAGTTGGTAGAGCACATCGTTCACATCGATGGGGTCACTGGTTCGAGTCCAGTACAGACCACCAAATCGGCCCTGCAAGCTCAGGTCTTGCAAGGCTTTTTCTTTACAAAAGCCGCGTGTTCACACCGATGGAGGTTTGCCGACGGCCGCCGCCTGTGGCGGGTTCAGGCCGTCGGTAAACGGTTCGAGTCCAGTACAGACCACCAAATCAGCCCTGTAAGGTTAGCCTTGCAGGGCTTTTTCATTTTATTTTCCGATTGATTTTTATTCCCCGATTGATTTTCGCTCGTTCGCGCCGACGGCGTTTTCCGGCGGCCGCCGCCCGCGGCGGATTCATCTGCACAAAACGCGGACACGCGATGCGCGCCCCTACGGGTATAGCAATACAATATGCGGTTGCTTTTTCCACAACATTGTAAGAGACTATCAAGCCTAAATCGAACATTTCAAGCAATCGAAATTTATTAGACATATAAACTGTTGACAATAACGCTCCTATATAGTATGATTTTGAAAACCACTATATAGGAGCTTTAATATGGAAATGAATGGCGGATTTCTTGTCACCAAAATAAAACAGCTTGGAGACCGGATTTTTGAGAAGATTCTCAGCAAAAAGAATATTGATGCGTTCAATGGCGCCCAGGGGCGTATTCTTTATGTGCTGTGGCAGGAGGATGGAATCCCGATCAAATCACTCTCGATCAAATGCGGATTAGCGATAACTTCTCTTACGACGATGCTGGAAAGAATGGAAAATCAAGGGCTGATAAGCCGTGTTCAGTCTGAAA
>ENA-OYXV01000314-OYXV01000314.1-human-gut-metagenome-genome-assembly--contig:-NODE-314-length-30187-cov-4.658469_pt1 | contig 30187 bp, 26 predicted proteins | sample MGYA00244846_ERZ653424 | MGnify/ENA primary metagenome ERZ653424 (study PRJEB26926, sample SAMN06165108) | human gut metagenome | biome: ENVO:00009003; feature: ENVO:2100002; material: ENVO:00002003...
TCTAGTACGGTCTCGTGGGCTCGGAGATGTGTATAAGAGACAGGTTTTTTGTTTTGTTAATTTTTCAAATGCAAATATAGTGAAAGTAATTCTATTCTTTCACTATTATGCCGTCCTTTTTTAAATTATTAATAATTGCATAGAGAAGTCCTGTGATAAACTGACCGCTCTTGGGTGTAGAGTAATAGTTGGCTATTTCAGTGTACTCGTTTATGGTGACGAGCGTGGGAATCGACTCAAAGTTTATCAGTTCAGCTATGGCAGTTTCAAGGATTACTATATCCATGAACGCGAGGCGGTCGGGATCCCACTTGCTCTCCACGAGGCATGCGTCGATCATTTCGCGGTATTCGACCTGATTGCGTATTGCATCCTCAAAGAGTTTAGGCCCGAAGCGTTCATCCTCGATGTCCTTGAACTTGGGAAGAAGCGATATGGGCTTGCCTTCGCTATGGGCAAATTGCTTGATGGTCTTGAGCACGAATGAGCCCATTATAGTAAGGTCGTCGTTCCAGTAAACCGATTGCGACTCAAGTGACTCGGCAAGGTCGTCGCTCTCAACAATTATGTTCTTGAAGAGAGAGTACCATAACTCGCAGTCGTTGGCAAAGTCGGTTGAGGGAGCGGCCATGTATTCTTTATAGATGTCGCTCTCAAGAATCTTGTCGAGAATGCGGCGCAGTGTCACATCCTCGTCCTGCCATGAAATGGGCGTCTTGTCGAGATACTCCTTCATGTCGTCATTTTCGCGCAGTGCCTGAATGAACTGATTCTCGACAAATCGCATGTTGGGATTCAGGTCGTCGTGCGACGGCAGGTATTTATGCTTTGCCTCATCAAGGTTCAGTGCACGCAGGTCGGTGAGGTCGATCATCAACTGCAGCAAGCTGTGATATAGTTCGTAGGCCTTGTCGAGCGATGTGGCAAGACCTCTTCGGGCCTCCACAAGCGAGCTGCGCACAGTCGAAAAGTCGTTGAGCGTTTCATCGAGCATCTGGAGAGCCTGCTCGTAACCCACATGGGTGAATCCGGGGTCGGAGTTTATGAGCTCCTTGATGGCGTTGTCACGCAGCAGGATGGTGGTGAATATGGTTTTCCAAAGCTGTACCTCGTCCTGGATTTCAGGCTTGGTCTTCATGCGCGAATAGTCCTTGAACGCGCTTGATTCCTTGATGGCGGCCGACAGGCGCTGATGGTGGGGTAGAAGAGCCTCGGAAAATGAGCGGTGATGCAGCGCAATATCTTTCATGTCATCATTGGCGGCAAGCGCTGCAGCTATGTGAGTCCAGTCGTTTTTGCCGATTTTGTTGGCCGGCTCGATGCGCGGGCGGCCCTCATAGTTGGATATGCGATAGCCCGACTGGTCAAGCAGCAACAGGAGCAAGTCACAATAAAGCGAGTAGGCAAACCGCTTGTCACGTGAATGGGATTCCGGTTCGGGAAGTATCTTAAAATCACTGCGGGTCAACAGATAGGAGTAAAGCATCTGAACGACCTTCATTCTAATCAAGATTCTGTTTATCATAACTCAAAGCTCTTGTAATGTTGTTTTGTGGCTGCAAAATTAGTAAAAAATGTTGGGATATGGTGAAAACGGCTGATAAAATGATGAAAAATAGCGTCGGCAATCAACTCTGCCGACGCTATGTCAAGTATCTTTTTTACGGTCATTCCTGAGCCAGCGGATTCCATCCCTGGGCTTTCAGCTCGATTTCGGTGTTGTCGCGTGTTATCATCGCGCATCCGAGCGACTCTTTGGTTATGTGGCCTATCACTTTCACGCCTGGGAGCTTTGACACCTTTTCGTGGTCGTGAAGAGGCACGGTGAACAGAAGTTCGTAGTCCTCGCCGCCGTTGAGAGCCGCTGTAACGAGATTCATGCCGAGCTCTTCGGCCATGACAGCCGTCTGATAGTCGATGGGGATGCGGTCCTCATAGATGCGGCATCCTGTGTGGCTCTGCTTGCAGATGTGTAGCAGCTCGCTTGAAAGTCCGTCGGATATGTCCATCATCGCTGTCGGCTTTATTCCTGCCCGGTCAAGCTCGGCTATGATGTCCTTGCGTGCCTCGGGCTTAAGCTGACGCTCGATGAGGTACTCCTTGCCTTCAAATTTCGGTATGAAGTCCTTTTGACCCACCGAGGCGATTTTTTCTCGTTCGAGGAGCTGCAATCCCATGTAAGCCGCGCCGAGGTCGCCACTCACGCATATAAGGTCGGTGTCCTTTGCGCCGTCGCGATAGACAATTTTGTCCTTGGGGGCATCGCCTATGCAGGTCACCGAAATTACAAGGCCCTGACGCGACGATGTGGTATCGCCGCCCACGAGGTCGACTCCGTATATCTCGCAGGCATGACGGATGCCCGAGTACAATGCTTCGATGTGCTCAACGGTGAACCGCTTGGATATTCCGAGCGAAACCGTTATCTGCCGTGGTGTACCGTTCATGGCGTAGACATCGCTGAAGTTGACCACAGCGCTTTTGTAGCCGAGGTGCTTCAACGGCACGTAGGTGAGGTCGAAGTGGACGCCTTCAAGCAGGAGGTCGGTAGTGACGAGTACTTCGGTGTCATGATATTCCAGCACAGCGGCATCGTCGCCCACGCCTTTTAACGACGATTGATTGGCAAGCTCGATGCCGTCGGTCAGTCGGTCGATTAATCCAAATTCGCCCAAAGAGGCTATTTCAGTCATCTTGTCTTCCATCATTCTTCAAATCGGTTGACAAGTTCAGTCATGATTTCCATCATCTTGGGCTGGGCTTTGGCGGCAGCCTTCTGTACTTCCTCGTGCGAAACTTCCTCGACGATGCCTTCGACACCGAGATCGGTAATTACCGATACGCCGAAAACTTCCATGCCTCCGTGACGGGCTACGATTACCTCGGGCACAGTCGACATTCCCACTGCATCGCCGCCGATGATGTGGAAATACTTGTATTCGGCCGGAGTTTCAAATGTAGGACCTTGCGTGCCCACATATACACCGTGCATGACGCGGATGCCCTTCTCCTCGGCAATCTCCATGGCGTGCTTTATCAGTCGCTTTGAATAGGCTTCGCTCATGTCGGGGAAACGTGTGCCGAGTTCGTTGTAGTTCTTTCCGCGCAACGGATGCTCGGGGAATAGGTTGATGTGGTCGGTTATTATCATGATGTCGCCTATCATGAATTCGGGATTCATGCCTCCGGCAGCATTGCTTACAAATAGAGTCTTTACGCCGAGGGCTTTCATCACGCGCACCGGGAATGTGACTTGCTTCATGTCGTAGCCTTCATAGAAATGGAAGCGTCCCTGCATGGCCATGATGCGTTTGTTGCCGAGGCGGCCGAATATCAGATTGCCTGAATGGCCTTCGACGGTCGATACGGGGAAGTTGGGGATTTCAGTGTAGGGGATATATTGCTTGTCCTCGATGTGGTCGATAAGAGCTCCAAGTCCGGTGCCGAGAATTATTGCGGTTTTAGGCAAATCGGTTACTTTTGAGCGGATGTAGTCGGCGGTCTGGTTAAATTTTTCTAACATGATTTTGGTCTTTATTTGGATTTAAAAAGGGTCATGTATATAACATCAGGCTCCATTGAAATGTTGCGCTTAACGTTCTATTCGCGCGGTGATTTTATTATGGAGCGTATTTCTTTGTCAAATGACGGAGTACCCGACGGCATGGCGTAGGGCAGGAATTCCACTTTTATGGGGATGTAGAATGTGCATGCCTTCAGCTCATGGGGGAAGTAGGGATTGTTGGCTATGCGCACGGCATCCTTTTCAGTCGTGATTATGTATTTGTTGCGACCCGGCATTTTTTCATGCAACTTCTTTATCTCTTCAAAGTTCTTGCGGGTGAAGTTGTGGTGGTCAGCAAATTGCTTCACCGTCACTGATGCCTGATGGCGCTTTATGTAGCGGACAAACGGTTTGGGATTGGCTATGCCTGCGATGACGAGCACCGAATCGTCCTTCGTGAGCCATGACAGGTTGAGCACGTAGGTAGTTTCGTCGGGATACAGGCTTACGGGATTTCCGTAAACGTAATGTGAAAAATAGAGTTTCTGGTAGGCAAAAAGGTTGAGATGCTCATAGATGAGGCGTATGTCCATCGGCCGTATCTCCGAGGGGCATTTTGTCACCACTATCACATCGGCTCGGTTAAGTGCACTCTGCGGTTCGCGCAGACGGCCGAGCGGCAGAAGGTCGTCGTTGTATATCGGGCGGTTCCATTCCATGAGCACAATCGACAACGACGGCCTGACATAACGATGCTGGAATGCGTCGTCAAGCAGGATGAGGTCGATAGTGGGGTCGATACGCATCATCTCCTCAATTCCTTTGCAGCGGTCCTCACACACGGCAACGCGCACGTGACGGCCATATTTCTGATACATCTGGTAGGGTTCGTCGCCGATATCCGACGGGGTGGAGTGCTTGTTGGCCATGATGAATCCGCGTGTGTTGCGTTTGTATCCTCGGCTTAGCACCCCGATGCGGTAGACTCCGCGGAGAGCGTTGATTACATATTCGGTGTGGGGCGTCTTTCCGGTTCCTCCCACCGAGAGATTTCCGACAACCACTACCGGGATGTCGAATTTGTGCTGCTTCAACAGGTGCCACTCAAACATGCGGTTGCGCACTGCAACCCCCATGCCGTATAACTTCGACATGGGGAGTAGCATTGCTTTTTCTATGAGTTTGTTGCGACCCATCGGGCAGTTATCTCATTATGTTATTCGATTACAATAGGTTCCATGCGGCACTGGATGCGTTCAAGCTGTGTCGCCTTCTTTATGGCATCGTAGAGTTGGCGAGCCTCGCCAAGCTCCTCGTTGAGAATCGATTCCTTGACATTGCCTGATGCCATGAGTATTTCTTCCCACCATTCACCCTTGGGGTCGGGATACTCTACAATCTGGTATTTGTCGTAACCCTGTTCGAGGGCGAGGGCTTCGATGCAGTCGTTGAGGGTGCCGAGTTCATCTACGAGTCCTATGCGCTTTGCGGCCATGCCGTCCCACACGCGACCTTCGGCGATTGCCTTTATTGAATCGACGCTGAGGTTGCGACCCTCGGCGCAGCGGCCTACGAATGTTTCATATCCGCGGTCGATTTGACGCTGCATTGCGGCGCGCTGTATTTCGGTCATGGGTTCGGCAAGACTGAGGTTGGCGTTGGGGTTGGTCGATATAGTCGATATGTTGACTCCGAGTTTATCGGTAAGCAATCCCTTTACACACGGAATTATGCCGAAGATGCCTATGGATCCTGTAAGTGTTACAGGCTGGCAGTAGATTTTGTCGGCTCCGCATGAGATGTAATATCCGCCCGATGCGGCTACATCGCCCATCGACACGTAGAAGGGTTTACCTTTGGCCTTGAACTGCTCGAGAGCTTCCCATATCTGTTCTGAGGCAAATGCGCTTCCGCCTCCTGAGTTTACGCGGAGTACAAGTGCGTCGATGTCGTCGTCTTCAGCCAGGTCGAGAATCATCGGGGCCATCTTGGCTCCTACTATGCCCGAGTTGCCGGTGTCGACAATGTCGCCTACGGCATACAGCACGGCAATCTTGTTGTCCGATTTCTTATCCTTTATAGATGCCGCATAGCTTGTGGGTGACACCAGATTCAGACTTTCATCGGAATCGGTTTCGGTAGCCGTCTTCATCCAATCCTCGGCTTCATGGCGATATAGCAGCGATGAAACTACGTTGCGTGAAGCGAATGTGGAGGGATTCTGGGTGGCTATTATGCTGTCGGCCCATTGGTTTACGGTTTCCGAGTCAACATTGCGGCCGGTTGCGATTCCCTCTCTTATGTAATCCCAGATGGGATTGATGTAGGCTTTTATCTGCTGGATATTGGCTTCGCTGGGGCCAGTCATGATGTAAGGCTCGACAGCGCTTTTATAGGTGCCTACTTTTATCACTTGGGCTTCTACTCCGAGTTTGTCGAGCAATCCCTTGAAGTAGGGCGTGCTTCCTCCAAGTCCGTGGATGTCGATGTTACCTATGGGGTTAAGCCATAAAGAGTCGGCAACCGATGCAAGATAGTAGTTGCCCTGAGAGTAGGCGTCGCCGTAGGCAACAATCCATTTTCCCGATTCCTTGAACTTGGCAAGCTCTTCGGCTACATAGGCCAAAGTAGCTGTGCCGGCGCTTCCGCCGTTACATTCGAGATATATGCCGTCGATTTTTGAGTCGGTGGCAGCATGTCTGATTGATTTTATCAGGTCGTTAAGTGGTATAGAGTTGTTTTGTATCCCTTGCAGCTCGTCGATGAGTGATTTGCCCTGCGCACGTTCTTCGATTGAGCCGTCAAGATTTATGTGGAGTATCGAGTGCTTCGATATCTCCGGACTTGAAGAGCCCGAACCGGCTGCTATCATCATTATCAACATTAAGAATGATCCTAAAATAGAAATCAGGATCGTAATCCAAATACCTGCTATGGTTGCAAGTACATAAATAAAGAATTGTTTCATCTTAGTTTAGAAATTTGTCATACAAAGCGTCTTCTACGGCACTATACCCTACAAAGATAATTGATTAAATGCAGTAGTGCAAATATTTATTGTATAAAGTTATTATTTGCGAAAATTGCATGTATTTCGTTCTTGATTTCGACCGTTGTGTTGCTTGAAAAATGCCGACAATTCCGACACAACAGCCGAGGTCGTCAGCCTTTTCGGTAGTATGGTTAAGTCATTCTCGTATAAATATAGGATAGACATACATGTGAAAGCGGCTGTGTCAAAAAAATGGCACAGCCGCTTGTGGGGTCAATGATTGATGAAATGTTATTCAGCTTTCAGGAAATGTATTCCCAGTTCAATCTTGGTTGTGTTGTCGATGATTTGCGGCATGGTGCGCAATGCTCCTCCCATCATAGGTGCCATAGAACCGAATGTGGGATCCTTGGCCATTTCTTCAAGAAGCATATTGATAAAATCCTCATCTTCAAACAGTGGTGATGCACACTTTAATATGGGAACGAGGAATTCGGTTCCGAGATAGATGTCCATCGAGTTGTCTTCGGCATTCTGCGACACCTGAACGGGTACACCGTCGGTAAGCAGAGGCATGGCTATACCCATGAGCTGAGCAATCATTTCGCCCATGTCGACTGCGCGTGAGCGGTTTTCGGGAGCATTGGCCATCGAGTGGTATATGATTGCAGCCGGGTTGAGGAACACCTGTATCGAGTTGTCGTCGTTTACGATGTACTGTGCAATGTTCAACGGTGATGTCGTAGGCTCGGTAGCTCCGTTTTCGATATCGACATATACGGCCGTTATGTTGCCGTCGATGCCGAATGTAATGCTCTTAAGGGCAGTGGGCAGCATGTCGGTAACGCTTACCGATACGGGATTGCCTTCTTCATCGACTTGGTCGGTGGGGATTGTCGGCACTCTCAATGCTATACCTACAATTGAGCTTATAGGTATGCCGTAGCCGGGGAAAAGTTCTACTTCCGTATCAGATTCCCAAACGAAGTGCAACGGATCGAGAGTAAAGTCTTCGTTGGCATAGGGAACGTTCAGCGTCAATCCTGCAAGAGCAGCGTTCTTTAGCTTGACATCGCTTATGGCGAGCTTGAGGGTGCTTTCGGTTATCTTGCCTGAATAGCTGAATGTGCAGTGCTCGGTTTCCGATTTACCGCTGAATGTGTTGTCGACCGATATCTTTATCGGAAGGGTGAAGGTGACATTGCCGGGGAATACACCTGTTGTGGGAAGTCCTACTTCGGTCGAAGCGTCGGCTGCAGGTACTATGCCCTCTATGATAGCGCTTATGTCGAGCGGTGCGCCCTGCATTGTGAGTGTTGCCTCTTCGAGGTTTTCAAGATTGGGGGTGAATGTGATCACTTTGCCGAGCATGGGAGCGTCATTGTACATGAGCTGTAGTCCTGATTTATCGGTGTAGGTCTTGGCCTCGATGATGGGAGCGCCTTTCATAGTCACCTGGTCGATGGCTATTGTGAGTCCTGCATCGCTTACTGAACCGTTGTAGCGGTAAGTGCAGAACGGAGTTTCGCCGTTTCCGTTGAATAGGGCTTCGTTGGCATTGGGAATCAATGTCACGGGGATTACGAGCTCATTGGCACCGGGCACGATGTTGCCGGGTGACAAAAGCGGAGCACTTGAAATGTTTTCGCTTCTTTTGCTGCCAAGTGACGACAGGGTGAGAGTCGCCTTTTGAGGGTCGGTTGCATCGGGGGTGTACAATACTGTTATGTCGGTGCGATCTGTGCCTCCGTATGTGTACTTAAGACCGTTGCTTGCGGTGTACATTTCAACCTTTGTGGGGGGAACGTATGGATCGTCGTCGTCACTACAAGCGGTAAAAATGCAAGTGGAGCATAGCACGGCAATTAAATAAAAAAATTGTTTCTTCATAACTTTTTCCTGTATTATTGGTTATTTACATCTCCATTACCGGGAGATTGCGGTTTGAGTTTATACAAATTGTCGCAAAGATAGTGTAAAAATTTGGCAAATTATTACGAAAAATAATAAAAATTGATATTTATTTCTATCTTTGTGGAAATATTATCATTCATTAAAAATAGTTTGCAATGAAAAAACAACTCGCAACATTGTTGTTGCTCGTCGGAGCAATGACAATTCAGGCTCAGCAGCCGGTCGAATCACAATGGCTTGACATTGATTACGTAGGCGACAACATCGAAGGCCACAAACTTGACATATATCTTCCGTCGGTAAAGAAGGATTCTTATCCTGCAGTGGTGTTGATATACGGTAGTGCATGGTTTGCCAACAATGCCAAGAAAATGGCTTTTGACTCCATGGGAAAGCAATTGCTCGATGCCGGATTTGCTGTCGTTTCGATAAACCATCGTGCAAGTGTCGAGGCCAAGTATCCTGCTCAGATTCAGGATGTAAAGGCTGCCGTGCGTTATGTCAGGGCCAATGCTGACAAATATAAGATCGATCCTTCATTTATCGGAATAACCGGATTTTCATCGGGAGGACACCTCTCATCGCTTGCCGGAACCACCAATGGCGTGAAGACAATGACCTCAGGCGATGTCACAGTCGATATCGAGGGCAATCTCGGTGATTACACATCGGCGAGCAGCGATGTAAATGCCGTGGTTGACTGGTTTGGCCCGATCGACATGTCACGCATGGAAAACTGTAACACAACCAAGGGTGCCGATTCTCCCGAAGCGATGTTGATTGGCGGCGCACCTGCCGATAACCTTGATATGATCAAGTTGCTGAACCCAATGACCTACATCGACGCCAACGACCCGAAATTCATTGTGATTCATGGCGATGCCGACCCCGTAGTGCCTTACTGCCAGAGCGAATATTTTGCCGACGCATTGAAGAAAAACGGCAATCTTGTGGAATTCATCACTGTTCCTGAAGGGCAGCACGGCCCTGTGACATTCAATGAGGGAACGTTTAAGAAAATGACTGATTTCTTTGTTGAGCAGGCTCGCAAAGTCACCGGAAAGTAACAAGGCGTGATTCAATATATTGCACATTGACGAAAATGAGTTAACTTTGTAGCCGTATTTTTTAAGGATTTATTAATTAAAGAAAGAATGAAAAAGTGCAAATGGGCACTGTGTGTAGCTCTTGGAATTATTGCCATGTCGTGCATAAGGGAAGAGCCGCTCAATGCCGAAGCCGATATAGAATCGGTGACTCTTTCGGGTGATGTGCTTAATCGAGCTCCCATAATAGAAAACGACAAGGTGATGCTTGTCGTTAAGTTTGGAACCAATGTAACTGAACTTGCTCCCGAGTTCAAGCTGACTCCCGGAGCCACAATTCAGCCGCCGAGTGGAACAGTGCGTGACTTCTCATCGCCGCAGAAGTATGTAGTGACATCGCAGGACGGGGAGTGGAGCAAGCTCTACACCGTAACCGTGACTTATGCCGATTTCAACAACTACCGTTACGACTTCGAGCATGTCAAGATAGGAACGGTAAATCGAAGCAACTACGACATTTTCTATGAACTTGACCCGGCCGGAAAGGAAACTCTCGTGTGGGCGAGCGGTAACCCCGGATTCGCTATGACGGGTTCTGACCGCAAGCCCGATGAATTCCCCACCTATCAGGTCGACAATGGCAAGTCGGGCAAGGCACTTGCGCTTACTACGCGTCGCACCGGAGGTTTTGGAAGTTTGATGAACAAGCCTATTGCGGCGGGTAATCTTTTCCTCGGTACATTTGATTTCAACAGTGCTTTGACCAATGCGCTCAAGGCCACTAAATTCGGCACACCGTTCAATCGCATACCTGTGTATCTTAAAGGATACTACAAGTACACTCCCGGCCCCGTGTTCTATGTGCTCGACAAGGATGCCCCCGACAAGATGCGTCCTGTTGAAGGCAAGGTCGACAAGTTCAACATCTATGCGGTGTTCTTTGAGCCTACTGCCGACATGCTCTATCTTGACGGCGAGAATGTGCTTTCGGAGGATAACCCCAACATCATAGCAGTCGCCGAGATAGCCGATGCCGATCGCGTGAAGAAGACGGAGTGGACTGAGTTCAATCTGCCGTTTGTTCTGCGGCCCGGAAAGGAGATCGACGCCGACAAGCTGGCCGATGGACGCTACAGCATCACCATAGTGTTTGCATCAAGTATCGACGGTGACCTCTTTGAAGGTGCGCCTGAAAGTACTCTGTTGATTGACGAGGTTGAACTTGGTTGTCAATAAACGTGATAAAATTGAATGAATTATGAAAAGTAACCGATACATTATAATTATATTGGCGTTGTTGGCAACTGTGACTGTAAAGGCCCAGGACGACATGACTTCGGGCCTTCGCTGGTCGATGCTGCACAATCTGGAATATGAAATAAATGCCGGAATAAACATCGGTGGTACGGCTCCAATTCCTCTTCCCGGTGAGATACGCAAGATTGATTCCTACGACCCCAATCTTAACCTGCACATAGGTGCTTCGGCCACTAAATGGCTTAGCAACGACAAGCGATGGGGCGTTATGGTGGGATTGCGTTTTGAATCCAAGGGTATGAAGACTAAGGCCACCGTTAAGAACTACGGAATGGAGATAATTCAGGACGGAAGCCGTGTGAAGGGTAACTGGACCGGTAAGGTGCAGACAAAATATCACGGTAACTTCGTCACCCTGCCCATCTCGGCTGTGTATAAGATCAGTCAGCGTGTAAGGGTGAATTTCGGCCCATATATCGGCATAGGCATGAACGGAGAATTTTCGGGCTATGTCTACGACGGCTACCTGCGCGAAGGCGATCCCACGGGCAATAAGGTCACCTTTGAGGGAGAGTCGCAGGCTCCCTACGATTTTTCCGACGAGCTGCGCACATTCCAGTGGGGATTGCAGGGCGGAATTTCATGGCGTGCGTTCAAGCACCTTTCGGTTCAAGGCAATCTGAGCTGGGGATTCAACGACATTTTCAAAAAGTCGTTCAATACCGTAACATTTGATCTCTACCCCATATATCTTAATGTGGGATTCGGATATGCATTCTGATGCAGAATGTGTGTAAATAATTGGTGAAGGGCGATGTTACAATCGCCCTTCGTCATTATATGAGTAATAGGATTCGTGTGTTACGATTATATGGTCGAGCACCTGCAGGTCGAGCAGTTTGCCTCCCTCCTTTATCTTGGCGGTGAGCCGGTCGTCCTCGACGCTCGGCTTTAATGTTCCCGACGGATGGTTGTGTACAAGTACTATTGAAGCTGCTACATCGCCGCATTCGACGACTCTTTTAAACAGAAGTTTTGAGTCGACCACGGTTCCGGCCGTTCCTCCCTGGCTCAGGCGGAACATGTCGAGCACGTGATTGCTGCGGGTGAGCACAATCACCCAGAATTCTTCGTGATTGAGTAACTCAAGCTTGCTGCGGATGAGTGAGTACACACTTTTGCTGCCCGTGATGCGCGGGCGTTCGGTAGGAGATTCGTCACGGCATCTCATTCCGAGCTCTATGGCAGCGGCGAGCGCAATAGCCTTTGCCGGGCCTATGCCGGGATTTTCCTTTACGAGCTCCTTTATCGACTTGCGGGCAAGCGTGCTGAGGCTGCCGCCGTTGCGAGCGAGCAGCTCCTGACTCATGGTGAGTACCGATTTGCCTTTGATGCCGTTGCCGAATATTATTGCTATCAGTTCGGCCTTGCTCAATGTCTTGATGCCGTTGCGCATCGCCTTTTCACGCGGGCGGTCGTCGGCTGCGAGGTCTTGTATAAGCACGTAGTCACGTGCCTGAGGAGAGTCGGGTTGCATGTTATGGTATTTTGTAATTTACGATTACTTGCCTTTGCGCATCATCACCTCTTCTTCGATGTTGCGTCCCTTGCCGAGGATGATTTTGTTGAAGTAGGCTTTAAGGAACCCCGTTCCGTAGCCGCCGAGCTGTATTATGCTGGCCGGCACGGCGAGTGTCGCTATCTTGATGCTGCGTGTCGAGGCGAGGGCCATGATCCATATCGCAAGCAGGTACACCGCAAGCGGCAGCAGGAACCACTGACTCACGAATATCGCAAGCAGAACCAGTGCCGCGGTGCCGAGCACGGCCATGGCAGGCAGCCAGTGCACGAGTTTCAGCGAACCGGGATAGAGCAGGTGAAGGGTGATGCGTGACATTCCGAATACGTGAACCTGCCGGAAGAACTTCTTGAAGTCGACACGGCGTTTATGGTAGACGAATGTGTCGCGTATAAGTCCTATGTTGAAGCCGGCGTTACGTATGCGGGTGCTCATGTCGATGTCCTCCGAGAACATTTCGCGGAACCCGCCCACCTTTTCATAGACATGGCGTGAGAATCCCATGTTGAATGTGCGGGGCGTGAACTTTTCAAGCTGCACCTTGCCGCCGCGTATGCCTCCTGTGGTCAGAAACGATGTCATGGAGTAGTTTATGGCCTTTTGGGTGTCGGAGAACGATTCATGTGCGGCATCAGGCCCGCCGAAGCAGTCGTAGGGCTTCTCGGCAAGAGCCTTGCGTAACCTCTCGAAGTAGAAGGGAGGTATTACGCAGTCGGAGTCGAAGAAGATGAAATATCGTCCCGAAGCGCGCTCCATTCCGTAGTTGCGTGCTATCGAGCGGCCTTCGTTTTCCTTGTAGAAATACTTTACATCGACCTTGTCTTTGTATTTTTCAACCGTTGCGTCACATGGATCGGTTGAGCCGTCCTCGACAATCACGGTTTCAAAGTCCTTGTCGGTTTGACATGACAGGCTTTGAAGCAGGTCGTCCACTTCATCGATTCGGTTATATACCGGTATTATGACTGAATATTCGGGCATAACTTATGGTGTTAGCTCATGCGTGATTTATAGTCGGAGTAGTCAAAGCGGCGCAGATAACGGCAATCGCCTTCTTTGTCACACAACACGATCGACGGGTGCTGGATGCCGTTGAACATTGTTGTCTTTACAGTGGTATAGTGGTTCATGTCCTCCAGTGTCAGTCGGTCGCCGGTCGCCAACGGTTTTTCAAACGACCAGTCGCCTACATAGTCGCCGCTCAGACATGAATTGCCTCCAAGCCGGTAGGTGGGGAGCGACGGGTCGGTTTCAACGCTTTCGGCTATTGCCGGCTTATAGGGCATTTCAAGGCAATCGGGCATGTGACATGCAAATGATGCATCGATTATGGCAGTCTTTACGCCTTGGTTATCGACTACATCAACAACCGAGGTTATCAGGTCGCCCGTGCGCCATGTGAATGCGCTTCCGGGCTCCATTATTATGTTCAGCCAAGGATAGCGTGACTTGAAGTCATGCAACAGCCCTATCAGATGCTGCACATCGTAACTTTCGCGGGTCATCAGGTGTCCGCCTCCCATGTTGACCCATTTAACCTGCGGCAGGAATTTCCCGAACTGCTGCTCAAAGGCTTCGAGCACACGTTGCAGGTCGTAGGAACTTGATTCGCACAATGAGTGGAAATGCAGCCCTTCGATGCCCTCGGGAAGAGTGTTGCCGAGCTGTTCGGCGGTTACGCCGAATCTCGAACCGGGAAGGGCGGGATTGTATATGTCGGTTTCGATTACCGAGCATAGCGGGTTGACCCTTAATCCGGGTGACACATGTTTGTTGCCGGGAGTCGCGTTATGCTTGTCGAGATCGGCTTTGAACCTATTGAACTGATTCACTGAATTGAACGTGATGTGGGAACTTCCGTTCAGGTATTCGTTGATTGTTTCAGGAGTGTAGGCCGGACAATAGGAGTGTACGTTTCCGCCAAGTTCCTCATTGCCGAGATGCATCTCATTGAGCGAACTTGCGGTGGAGTCGGTTACATACTCCTTTATTATAGGAAATGTCTTCCACAGCGCATTGGCCTTGAATGCCATTATTATGTTTACTCCGGCTTCCTGCTTTACTCGGCTTATAAGCTCGAGGTTGCGGCGAAGCTTCTCCTCGTAGACGATATAAAACGGGGTGGGGATCTCTTCTATCTTCATTGGCTTATGATTTTAAATCGTGCAAATTTCAGCAGGAGCTTCTTGACTCCTACTGTGTCAAACTCTACGGTTATGCGCACATCGGCCGCGCTGCGGTCGATTTCGGTTATGTCGCCTTTACCGAAGCGGCTGTGCTCGATGCGCATACCTTCGCTCAGTTCCGAAGCCGAGTGCAGGTCTTCATCTCCGGCCGACGAGGACGAAGGTGTCGGCGTGACATTGCCGTGGGCCGAAAATGGCGAGGCGGTGCTGCGTGTCGCGCGCTCGACTCTTGGGCGCATCGACTCGCGATAGTTGTTGATGGGATTTATGAAGCTGTCGGGACGGGCGAAGTCATTGCCAGCCGACAATGCGAGGTAACGCGGATCGATGTCCTTCAGGAAGCGTGACGGCGAGCATGTCTTGGTCTGTCCGTTGCGGAAGCGTGACGAGGCATAGCTTATCATGCAGTGTGACTTGGCTCGCGTTATCGCCACATAGAGCAGTCGGCGCTCCTCCTCGATGGCCGACAGTGTGTCGCAGCTCATTGCCGACGGAAACAGTTCTTCCTCGACTCCTACAATGAACACATTGCTGAACTCAAGACCTTTTGCCGCGTGTACGGTCATCAATGTTATGCGTTCCTCCGACACCTCGTCGGAATCCTGGTCGGTTGCCAGCGACACCTCGCTCAGGAAGTCGACGAGTGACAGGCTTTCGGAACCCTCCTCGGTCTTGTTGGCAATGAACTCCTTTACGCCGGCAAGAAGCTCCTGAAGGTTCTCTTGCTTGGATATGCTTTCGGGTGTTCGGTCGCTTATAAGCGAGCTCAGCAATTGAGTGCGCGTTATGATGGCCCGTGCCACGCTCTCGGCATCGTCGCCCCGCCGGTTCATTTCGATGAACTCGGCAATCATGTCACGGAATGACAGCAGCTTGTTTATCGCAGCCTGACGAAGCCCTGTGTCATATTTGTCGATATTGTTGAGAATCGCCCATGCGCTCACGCGGTTGTCCATGGCGCAGCGCATCAGTCGGTTAACCGTAGTTTCACCTATTCCACGCGCGGGATAGTTGATTACGCGTTTCAACGCTTCGTCATCATCGGGGTTGATCGACAGTCGGAAGTAGGCTATGGCATCCTTCACCTCCTTGCGCTGGTAGAACGATAATCCGCCGTAGATGCGATAGGGTATGTTACGCTTTCGCAGCGACTCCTCAAGTATGCGCGATTGCGCGTTGGTGCGATATAGCACGGCATATTCATCGTAGCTGTCGTGATTGCGCATCTTCAATTGCGAAATGCGGTTGGCCACGAGGAATGCTTCTTCGTAGTCGCTGTAGCTTTGCACCACTTCGATGCGCGCACCGATGTCGTTACGTGAGAACACATTCTTTGGAATCTGCTCCTTATTCTTGGCAATCAGCGAGTTTGCCGCATTTATTATGTTTTGGGTCGAACGGTAGTTCTGCTCAAGCTTGAATATGCGCAGGTCGGGATATGACTTTTTCAGATTGAGGATGTTGCGTATGTTGGCTCCTCGGAATGAGTAGATGCTCTGAGCGTCATCGCCCACGACACACAGATTGTGTGCGTCACCGCAAAGTTGCGACACGATGAGATGCTGTGCGAAGTTGGTGTCCTGATACTCGTCGACGAGTATGTAACGGAAATACTCCTGATAGTGGCGGCGTATTTCGGGGTTGTCACGCAACAGCAGATTGGTGTAGTAGAGCAGATCGTCAAAGTCCATTGCTCCGGCCACGAAGCATCGGTTGAAGTAGGCCTGATATATTTCACACAATCGCGGACGCTTTGCGCGGCGGTCGGCCTCCATTATGTCACGCGCTTCGGCATATTGCCGTGGTGATATGAGCGCGTTCTTTGCTGTGGATATTGCCGATGCCACGGTCGAGGGCTTGTATATTTTGTCGTCAAGCCCCATGTCCTTTATTATGGTTTTGATGAGCGACTTTGAGTCGGCGGTGTCATATATCGTGAAGTTGGGCTTGAAACCAATGCGGTCGGCGTGTATGCGCAATATGCGCAGGAATATGGAGTGGAACGTACCCATCCACAGCTTTGAAGCCGTTGCCTGACCCACTATTCCTTCGATTCGCTCGCGCATCTCGCGAGCTGCTTTGTTGGTGAATGTAAGCGCGAGTATTCGCCACGGCTCATAGCCGTGACATAGCAGATGCACTATCTTGTAGGTGAGTACACGAGTCTTTCCCGAACCGGCTCCGGCTATGACAAGCTGGGGCCCTCCGGTGTAGAGCACTGCATCCTGCTGTTGCACATTCAGTTGTTGTATATAGTCTTCCATTACGTATGCAAAAGTACGAATTATTCCTGACATTAGACATTGTATTATATGTTGAAATGCGTTACCTTTGCACTAATATAAATCTACAACTATGACAGAGGGAACACTGGAAAAATTGAGAATATTGGCGGAATCGGCCAAGTACGATGTGTCGTGTTCATCAAGCGGCACTGTTCGTCGCGGAGTAAAGGGCGACGGCATAGGAAACACAGTCGGCGGAATTGGCATTTGTCATAGTTTTGCCGACGATGGGCGTTGCATAGCCCTGCTTAAGGTTATGCTTACGAACTACTGTATGTATGACTGCGCCTACTGCATAAATCGTCGCAGCAACGACATAAAGCGGGCTACAATGTCGGTGAGCGAGGTCGTTGAGGTGACGATGGAGTTTTATCGCCGAAACTATATCGAAGGTCTGTTTCTCAGCTCGGGTGTCGTGCGCAATCCCGACTATACGATGGAGCGGCTTGCAAGGGTGGCTCAGGAGCTGCGCACCGTGCATCGCTTCAACGGTTACATTCACTTGAAGAGCATTCCCGGAGCATCGCGCGAACTTGTCAATCAGGCGGGACTGTATGCCGACCGAATGAGTGTCAACATCGAAATACCCAATGAGGGGTCGCTCAAGTATCTCGCCCCTGAGAAGGACTTTAAGAGCGTGTATGAACCGATGGGATATATACGACAAGGCGTACTTGAGAATACGGAGGACCGCAGGAAGTTCCGTAACGCTCCGCGATTTGTCCCGGCGGGACAGAGTACACAGATGATTGTAGGCGCATCGCCCGAGCATGACCGTGACATACTTAAGTTGTCGTCGGCCCTGTATGCCACTCCCACCATGCGCAGGGTATATTATTCGGGATATATTCCGGTCAACACCTACGATTCTCGCCTGCCTGTCACGAAACAGCCGCCTCTCGTAAGGGAGAACCGGCTTTATCAGGCCGATTGGCTAATGCGATTCTATAAGTTCAGTGCCGATGAGATAGCCGATGACTCGCATCCCGACCTTGAGCTTGAGATAGATCCAAAATTGTCATGGGCTTTGCGCCATCCCGAATTTTTCCCGGTTGACGTGAACCGTGCTGATTATGAAATGATACTACGAATCCCGGGCGTGGGAGTTAAGTCGGCTACGCTGATAGTTAACGCCCGTCGTTTCCGAAGGCTCACTTCCGATCATTTGCGCAAAATCGGGGTGGTGATGAAGCGTGCGCGTTACTTTATAACCTGCGGCGAGCTTGAAGCGTGCTGTGTGGCCGATGTGTCGCCCGAATATGTTCGCCGACAGTTGACGGCCCCGGTGAAAAAAGTTAGTGACAATTCCCTTCAACTCACTCTTGACTTCGGATAACGATATGGTGACTTTTGTTTATGACGGTACCTTTGAAGGGCTGCTGACAGCCATTTTCGATGCTTATTTCCGACGCAGTTTCCCCGATGAGTTAGTGAGAATCGGCGAAGTATTGCCCATGTTCTCTGACGAGGTTCACGATGTGGTAACCGATGACGCGAAGTCGTCGAGGGTATGGAATGCCGTTACGAAGAAACTGTCGAAGGGGGCGGTGTCGGCCGTCACTACGAGTTTCCTTTGTGAGGTAAAGGAGTATGACATCACGCTTTTTCGTTTTCTATGCAAGACCATCAATGCGCCTGCCAGCATCGAAACCGATTTCAGTGACCAGGATGTGATTGAAGTACTGAAGATGTATCGTCGGGTAAATGGCGAGGCCCACAGGGTGCTTCAGTTCATGCGGTTGCAAAAGGCGGCCGACGGAACCTATTTCGGGCTGATGGAGCCGATATACAATGTAATGCCTATGGCGGTCAGTCACTTTGTCGACCGATTTTCGACAATGAGTTTTCTGTTGTATGACAAGAGGCGCGGATTTGGTTTTTATTACGACGGCAACAACGTGACACGTGTCACAATGCCCGATACATTGCAGCACATAGTTACCGGAAAGCTGTCGGAGGATATGATGGATAGTGACGAAATGTTGTTTCAGAAGCTTTGGCGCACCTATTTCAAGGCTATTGCGATAAAGGAGAGAAGCAATCCGCGCAAGCAGCGTCAGGACATGCCCGTGAGATTTTGGAAATACATGACGGAGAAGAATGGTTAACTAATGTTATTATTTATATCCAATATAAATAAAACTTAACGTATCGCTTCTCAGTTTGAGTGGAAATTCAGATATTTGCACTCTAAAATAAATGATACTATCTATTGCATTATGAGGCTTTCTGACTTAAAGACCGGAGAATCGGGAGTAATTGTCAAGATTCTCGGTCATGGTGCATTTCGTAAAAGAGTGATAGAGATGGGTTTTGTCAAGGGCAAGATTATAAAGGTGGTTCTTAATGCACCCTTGAAAGATCCGATAAAATATAGTCTGATGGGCTACGAGTTGTCGCTTCGCCGCAGCGAGGCCGACCTTGTGGAAGTAATTCCGATAACGGAGGATGACAAATTCCCCGATACCGCGCACATAAACACCATTACCGAGTGTGACGACTTCCATCCCGTGCATCGCGACTATACCGGAAGGGTAAAGACCATAAATGTTGCGCTTATCGGAAATCCTAACTGCGGAAAGACCTCGATGTTCAATATCGCCTCGGGAGCCAAGGAGCATGTGGGCAATTACAGCGGAGTGACCGTTGATGCAAAGAACGGCTACTTTGAGCACGGCGGCTATCGGTTCAATATTGTGGACTTGCCCGGTACCTATTCATTGTCGTCATATTCGCCCGAAGAGCTCTATGTGCGGCGATATCTGCGTGACGAGATGCCCGATGTGATAATAAACGTTGTCGTAGCCTCCAATCTTGAACGCAACCTCTATCTGACAACCGAACTAATCGACATGGACCGGTCGATGGTCATAGCCTTGAACATGTATGACGAGCTTAAGGCTTCAGGAGCCGAGGTTGACTATCGCCTGCTTGGAGAGATGATAGGTGTGCCCATAGTTCCCACAGTGTCACGCACCGGAAGCGGCATCGACGAGCTGTTTGACACGGTGATTCGTGTATATGAAGGTCACGACAAGGCGGTGCGTCACGTTCATGTGAATCTTGGCAAAGAGGTTGAGAAGGGCGTTACGGAGATAAAGGATGCCTTGAAAAAAGACCCGGCGGTGGGTGTGCACTTCTCGCCGCGTTACCTTGCGATAAAGCTTCTTGAGAAGGACCGTGAGGTTGAGGATATAGTGAAAAACTCGCCCGACCACAAGGCTATATTCATGTTGCGTGACCAGGAACTTGCAAGGATAGAGAATATAACCGGTGAGGACATTACCTCGATCATTGCAAGCGAGAAGTACGGATTCATTGCCGGCGCTCTCGCCGAAACGTTTACCGACAGCACCAAACATGAGGCCAAGACGACTCAGGTGATCGATGCGTTTGTCACCAACAAGCTGTTTGGCTTCCCGATATTCCTGGCAATAATGCTCTTCATATTCTGGTGCACATTTGAGATCGGTTCCTATCCTATGGGGTGGATAGAGAGTCTTGTCGACTGGATTGCCGGCATGGTCAACAGGTTGATGCCCGAGGGGCCGCTGAAGGACCTCATTGCCGACGGTATAATAGGAGGAGTAGGGGGCGTGATAGTGTTCCTGCCCAATATATTGATTTTATACTTCTTCATATCGTTTATGGAGGATTCGGGTTACATGGCACGTGCAGCATTTATAATGGACAAGCTGATGCACAAGATAGGACTTCACGGCAAATCATTCATACCGCTTGTCATGGGATTCGGATGTAACGTCCCTGCGATAATGTCGGCTCGCGCAATAGAGAGCAAGAGCAGCCGCATAATAACGATACTGATAAACCCCTTCATGTCATGTTCGGCACGACTTCCGGTGTATGTGCTGCTTGTAGGCACATTCTTCAGCCGTTATGCCAGCTTCGTGTTCCTGGGACTTTACCTTCTCGGAATAATCGTGGCCGTGATTACTGCCAGATTGTTGCGCCGGTTCTGGTTCAAGACCGATGAAACTCCATTTGTTATGGAACTTCCTCCTTACCGCCTGCCTACTTTTAAGTCGTCGTTGCGTCACATGTGGGGCAAGGGCGAGCAGTATCTCAAGAAGATGGGAGGCATAATATTGGTGGCAAGTATAGTAGTGTGGGCGCTGAACTATTTCCCGCTTAGAAGCGAGGAGTCGAGCACTCCCGAAGCTGTAGCAGCCATGGACGGTGACGATTCAAAAATCGACATCAAGCATGATTCCTATCTTGAAATGTTAGGAAAGGCTGTTAATCCGGTTATGGAGCCGATCGGATTCCATTGGCGTACCACGGTAGCGGCTATAGCCGGCGCTCCGGCAAAGGAGATTGTGGTTTCCACGCTCGGAGTTCTGTATACAGGTGACGAGGAGATAGACGATACATCACTTTCGGCACGCCTCACCGCACCCAATCCCATAACAGGAAAGCCCGACTTCACTCCGGCCTCGGCATTAAGCCTGATGGTGTTTGTGTTGCTGTATTTCCCATGTATGGCCACCGTTGTAGCCATAGTGCGTGAAACCGGTTCGTGGGTTTACGGTGCCTTCTCGGTAGTCTACAACACGGTCGTGGCGTGGCTTGTGGCATTCCTTGTCTACAATGTGGCAATCCTTGTCATTTGATGCGAATTTGTTAAATTGGACAATATTTCGTAATTTGGCATTGATTTTTGATATGTGACATAAATTTTTTGACAGATATATTTATGAAAAAAGCGTTGATAACAGGCGTTACGGGGCAGGACGGCTCCTTTCTGGCAGAGTTGCTCCTTGAAAAGGGCTATGATGTACACGGAACAATACGACGCTCATCGGTGGACTATCGTGAGCGTATCGCCCACCTTGAGGGACGGGAGCACTTTCATCTCCACTATGCCGACCTTGGCGACTCTATGAGCCTGCTGCAGGTGATTGGAAAAGTACGCCCTGATGAAATATACAACCTTGCGGCACAAAGTCATGTGCAGGTGTCGTTTGACACGCCCGAGTACACCGCCAATGTCGACGCTACAGGAGTGTTGCGCATACTTGAGGCTGTGCGCCAGTGCGGCCTTACCGACACTTGCCGCATATATCAGGCATCGACATCGGAGCTTTACGGAAAGGTGGAGGAGGTGCCACAGAATGAGTTGACACCGTTTCATCCCTACAGTCCCTATGCTGTTGCCAAGCTGTACGGCTTCTGGATTGTGAAGGAGTATAGGGAGGCTTACGGTATGTACTGCTGCTCGGGAATCCTGTTCAATCACGAGAGCGAACGACGCGGTGAAACATTTGTAACGCGCAAGATTACTCTTGCTGCCGCGCGCATTGCACAGGGTAAGCAGGAAAAGCTTTATCTCGGCAATCTGTCGTCGTTGCGCGACTGGGGTTATGCCCGCGACTATGTAGAGTGCATGTGGCTGATATTGCAGCAGCCGGTGCCTGACGATTATGTGATTGCTACAGGTGAACAGCACTCGGTAAGAGAGTTCTGTGAGCTTGCGTTCAGTCGCGTTGGCATCAACCTGCGTTGGGAAGGTGAAGGAGCCGACGAGAAGGGCATAGACATTAAGACAGGAAAGGTTATCGTGGAGGTGTCGCCCGACTTCTATCGTCCTACCGATGTAGTGAACCTGTGGGGCGATCCGACAAAGGCTCGTAAGATGCTTGGCTGGAATCCTCAGAAGACTTCATTCCAGCAGCTTGTCAACCTGATGGTTGATGCTGATATGGCCAAGGTGGCTGTGGAGCGTGCCGGCGAACAGGTGAAGATGAATCTTGAAGAGTATCTTGAAAAAGGAATTGTGAAATAGTTCAAGTTGTGACCTGCGACTTGTGACTTATTTTTAAATCATGGAGTATAATTCAAAGATATATGTTGCCGGACACCGTGGAATGGTGGGGTCGGCAATCGTGAGAGAGCTTGAGCGTCAGGGTTATGAAAACATCATAACGCGTACTCACTCCGAGTTTGATCTTGTCAATCAGGCTGATGTGAATGACTTTTTTGCCGCTGAGAAGCCTGAATATGTGTTTCTGGCTGCGGCGAAGGTGGGCGGCATAGAGGCGAATCAGAGTGCGCTTGCCGATTTCATGTATGTCAACATGATGCTTGAGATGAATGTTATAAATGCCGCATGGCGCAACGGGTGCAAGAAACTTGAGTTTCTGGGCTCGTCATGCATATATCCCCGCATGGCACCGCAACCGATGCCTGAGAGCTGCCTGTTGACTTCGGAACTGGAGAAGACCAACGAGGCTTATGCCCTTGCCAAGATTTCGGGACTCAAATATTGTGAGTTCCTGAACCGTCAGTACGGCACCGATTACATTTCGGTAATGCCTACCAATCTATACGGTCCAAACGACAACTATCATCCCACCCACAGCCATGTATTGCCGGCTCTTATCAGGCGATTCCATGAGGCCAAGGAGTCGGGTGCATCGACAGTGACATGCTGGGGCGACGGGTCGCCATTGCGCGAGTTCCTTTATGTCGACGACCTCGCCAACCTATGTGTGTTCCTTATGAACAACTACAGCGGAAATGAAACCGTGAATGCCGGTACAGGAAAGGAGTTGACGATAAAGCAGCTCACCGAACTGGTGGCAAAAGTTGTAGGCTATGAGGGCGAGATTAAATGGGATACGACAAAGCCTAACGGAACTCCGCGTAAATTGCTTGATGTAAGCAAAGCAACGGCTCTCGGATGGCGTTACAAGACTGAACTGGAGGACGGCATCAGGCTTGCCTACGATGATTTTCTCTCCAATCCAATAAGAGCAGAACGATAATTGCCGCACATGCAAACGAAAAATAGGCGATGCCGACCGGCATCGCCTATTCTCATTATGTCAAGATTGGAATTGTTATTCTTCGCTGTTGGACTCGGCGTAGGCCTTAAGCAACTTCTCCTGAACATCGCCGGGGACGAGTTCGTAGGACGAGAACTTCATAGTAAATGAAGAGCGTCCGCCGGTGATTGAGCTGAGTGCGGTAGAGTAGGATGACATCTCCTTTAAGGGAACACGTGCCTGAATCTTCTCAAATCCGTTTTCGCTGGACATACCCATGATTATGGCGCGTCGTCCCTGAAGGTCGCTCATCACATCGCCCATGACATCGGCAGGAACCATGACATCGACATCGTATACGGGTTCCAGAATCTTGGGATTGGCGTTGCGGAATGCTTCGCTGAATGCGTTACGGCCTGCGAGGCGGAATGAGATTTCATTAGAGTCAACCGGGTGCATCTTACCGTCGTAGATACATACTCTTACATCGCGTGCGTAAGAACCGGTCAGCGGACCCTGTTCCATGCGGTCCATCAATCCCTTCACGATGGCGGGAATGAATCGGGCATCGATAGCACCACCCACGATACAGTTGTGAATGATGAGCTTGCCGCCCCATTCAAGAGGAATTTCCTGAGTGTCACGCACGTTCATCTTATACTCCTGGTTTCCGAAACGATAGGTGTCGGGAGCCGGCATGCCTTCGGTATAAGGCTCGATGATCAGGTGAACTTCACCAAACTGTCCGGCACCGCCCGATTGCTTCTTGTGGCGATAGTCGGCGCGAGCGGCCTTTGTGATTGTTTCACGATAGGGAATCTTGGGCTCCTCAAATATGATGGGCAGTTTGTCGTTGTTCTCGACACGCCATTTGAGTGTGCGGAGGTGGAATTCGCCCTGGCCTGAAAGTATTGTCTGCTTAAGTTCCTTTGACTGTTCAACTTGCCATGTGGGATCCTCTTCATGCATACGGGTAAGAATCTCGCTGAGCTTTTCGGCGTCGCTCTCGGTAACGGGGCGAATGGCGCGCTGATACTTGGGCGCGGGATATTTGATGAAATCGAAGCGATATTCGCAACCTTTCTCGTCAAGGGTGTTGCCTGTGCGTGCATCCTTCAACTTAACAGTTGCACCTATGTCACCGGCGCAAAGCTTGTCGACGGGAGTCTTGAATTGTCCGCAAACGCAGAATATCTGGGCTATGCGCTCCTTGGATCCTCGGTCGACATTGTTGAGGTCGACACCCGGAGTGAGTGTACCGCTCATCACCTTGAAGTAGCTTACTTCACCGATATGGGGCTCTACTGTGGTCTTGAACATGAACAACGAGAGCGGGCCCTTGCTGTCGGGCTTAACCTCGTCGCCTTCAGTGTCGACGGGAGCCGGCATATCTTCTACGAAAGGAACGACATTGCCAAGGAACTCCATCATGCGGCGTACACCCATGTCCTTGAGTGCGCTGACGCAGAATACAGGATATATCGAGCGGTCAACAAGACCCTTGCGAATACCTTCGCGCATTTCGTCCTCGGAAAGATGTCCCTGGTCGAAGAACTTTTCCATCAATGTTTCATCGTTTTCGGCAGCAGCCTCAACGAGTTTCTGGTGGAGTTCCTGAGCCTTCTCCATCTCTTCGGCGGGAATTTCCTCGATGGTGGGGACTCCTCCGTCGGGACCCCATGAGTATTTCTTCATCAACAGCACATCGATCATTGCGTTGAAGCCGGGACCTACCGAGAGGGGATACTGGATGGGAGTAACCTTGGGACCGAAAATTTCGGTCATCTGCTCGATTACATTGTCATAGTCGGCTTTCTCACCGTCGAGCTGGTTCATGGCGAAGATAACCGGTTTCTTCAACTGGGCTGTAGTGCGGAAGATGTTTTGTGTACCCACTTCGACACCATACTGGGCATCGATGAGGATCACGCCGGTGTCGGTCACGTTAAGAGCAGTAATGGCGTTACCCACGAAGTCGTCGCTTCCCGGGCAGTCGATTACGTTCAGCTTCTTGTTGAGGAATTCGGCATAAAAAATGGTAGAGAACACAGAGTATCCATACTCTTTCTCCACCGGGAAATAGTCACTGACAGTGTTTTTAGCTTCAATGCTGCCGCGACGTTTTATAACTCCACACTCGTAAAGCATAGCTTCAGCGAGTGTGGTTTTCCCAGAGCCTTTGCTACCAAGCAAAGCAATGTTTTTGATTTCGTTAGTTTCGTAAACCTTCATGTTATTAGAGAATTTTGAATGTAAATATTCGTTTTATTTAGTTACGAGCCGCAAATTATAAAATAATTTTGAAAAAAGCTACAAACATGAATATGTTACAAAACACAAAATAAAAATTACAAGGTGTAATCGGGGGACTTTTAGCCCCCGTACCTCAAGGTCTAATTATGGTTCAGCGAGCCATTGTCGCACCTTCGGAGCGATGAATCCTATGCACAGAACTACGCTTAGAGCGGCCATTACGACATAGGTCTTGATGTCGTCAATAGTCAGTTTGCCCGACTCTTTGATGTCGTTGTAGAAAATGCACCAGAACACTATCAGCGCCACTAATGCAATGGCATAGGCCGTGTACTCTATCCAGGAGTATATGTGAGGATCCTTGGCAGGCAGTCGGTTCATGACCTTGCGGGTGAACCATGGATTGGCCGGTGCTGCTGGAAGCTTCTCCTTCATCAGCTGACTCAGCTGCCGATCGTCAAGTGTATTGTTTTTTGAATTATTGTCAATCATTGTCAGTCATTGTTTTTGTCAAGTTAAAATACTTTTGCCATTTTCGCTTTTGAACGCGAAAGGTGTGATTTAATTGTGCCGGGCGGCAATCCTGTTATCTCGGAGATTTGTTTTATCGGTCGATCCTCCATGTAGAATAACAATACGATGGAGCGTTCGGTTTCGTTGAGGACTTTAAGGCAGCGTTCGACATCCATTTTTGCATCATTGTGTTCGATTGATGAATCCATTATGTCGTGTTGCGTTTCCGATTCGGGATACTCCTCTTTCAGCTTGCGCATATAGGAGTAGTATTCGTTGTAGGCTATTCGATACAGCCATGTCTTGAATCGGGCAAGTCCTTGAAATGAGCGAAGCGACAGATAAGCCTTTAAAAAGGTTTCTTGAGCCAGGTCGTCGGTCAGGCAAGCGTCGCCGAGTGTCAAGTTGAGCAGGAAGCGACGCAATCCGTCGTTATATTCGTCGACCAACCGCTCGAATGCATGGCGGTCGTCACCCGCCACGCATCGAGCAATCAATCGAAGCTCATCCCATTTACTCAACATTGCTCAGTTCGTTGCATTTTGCTTTTTGTCCTTTGTGTTCGTATAAGAAGTAAGCTATAAGCTTTCCGATTCCGATGATGCAGGGTATGATGCATAGCCATGCTATGTCTGAGTCTATGCACATGAAGAATATGAACAGTCCTATACCCCAAGCCATATAGGCCACTCCCGATTGCAACCGACGATGAGGATTGAACGGAGCATAAAACTCTTTAGGCAATTCATGACCTGTTGTCAGTGAAGTTTCGATCACTCGGTTTCGGTCGCGCTTATTACGATATAGGAAATAGAATACGATGAATACGATTGTCACCGGGCTGAAGAAAGAGAATAGGATTATCAGGAATATGGCGGCAAAAGCATCGGTAAAAGGCGAAGATGTGTCATCTTCTACATTTACATCTATTTTCATGTTGATGTTACCGTTTTCGTCGGCATTTAATCCCGAACGTTTCACGACTACTACTCCATCTCCATCTTCATCGGCGACGATGTTGATGTCGTTGAATGTGGAGTCGTTTATTTCGGTCAGTGCTTCCTGAATGCTTTCGATGATTTCCTTTCCTACCTGTTCATTATAGGAAATGTCGCTCTTTCCTTTACATGATGAGAGGTTAAACAGAAGCATTACTAATGCTGCAGTGAAGATCAGTTTTGTTTTCATTGTAAGTTTTTTTGTTTGTTTTACCTTTAGATGCGGTGCCGGTTAAAAAGGTTGCACTGATTGTAAAAATTTTTGTGATAACGCATGGCTATATAATATGTCACGAGGCCAGCTGTTGACAGCAAGCCTCGTGACATTGGCGGTTATTCATGTAGACCGGGCCCGAATTTTTCGCGGCGATAGAGCCGGCTCTCTTCATCGATGGCGAGTGTCACATCGGAATTTGGTTCGTCGAGAGCATATCGGGTTTCTATTATTAATGTGTCGCCCTTTATGTCGACCCGTTGAAAACGATAGGCCGGAAGTGAGTCGTATTTCTCCTTTGGATATTGTTTCCCGTCGATTATAAAGCAGCTTGCATTGGGAGCAAGAGCGTTGATAACCGATTTCTTTCCGGTTATGATACTCTTGGTTATGGGTAAGGTGAATCCGTCGTAATAGGAGTCAGGTTGGTCGGATTGCGGCAGGTCGCCCATCCAGATGAAGTTGCCTTCAGTTATTGCTTTTGAGTTCATGTCGACACCGCGTACCAAGAACATCTTCAGCTCTTCGCTTTGTATGGAGTCATTGGATGTTGACGATGTCATTTCGGCTAATTCAGCTTTTTCGGCGGCATTGTTGGTCGATGGGGTGCATGACATCATGATTGCGCATGCAATTGCTATTGTCGGAATAATTGCGATAATGTGACGCACTTTGTCAGATGGAGTGGAGGTTATCATAATTGATAGTTTTTGATATTATTGTAACTGTGATTATAAAAATTGGCTACGTACAAATATAGAATAAATATTCTAACCCTACAAATAAAGCCACTGATTAGTGCGTAAATTGCGCTTTTTAGGTGATTAAGATAAACATTTAGGAATATATAGGAGTTGTAAGAGTATTTACAAATGCTTAACTTTGCGTGCAATTTACTATTAGATATTAAAATGAGAAAAAGCTTTCCTATCATTACGCTTGTCGCCGGACTATCAATGCTCATGTCGACATCGGCCTATGCGATAGACGGGCTGCATTACCGTGCCGAGGGGGCGGTAAGTTTCAGCAGCGGGGAAAACACTCCTTTCTGGTTGTTAAACAACAAGCAGGGCTTGTCGTCGATCGAAAAGAACAACGGTTATTTTCGAGCCGGGATATTTCGCGATATCGACAAGGATCAGAAATTTTCCTATGGCTTCGGTGCCGATTTGGCAGTAGCCTATAATTTCACATCATCGTTTATAATTCAGCAATTGTATGCCGACATAAAGTATCGCTGTCTTGGCCTGAGTGTAGGTAGCAAGGAGCGGGTAGGGGAATTCAACAATCCCAAGCTCAGCAGCGGTAATATGTTGTATTCGGGCAATGCCCGTCCTGTGCCTCAGATACGTGCAGGCATTCCCGACTATACCATAGTTCCGTGGACCAATGACTGGCTTGCCGTAAAAGGATATGTGGCTTACGGAGGATTCACCGACGATGGCTGGCAGCGTGATTTTGCCGCACCGGGTAAAAAACGCACCGAGCATGTATGGTACCACTCTAAGGGTATTTATCTGCGATTCGGCGATCTGAACCGCCTTCCGTTCTATATCGAGGGCGGACTTGAGATGGCTGCGCAGTTTGGAGGTCGCTCCATAACCGGCGATCGTGTAATCAATATGCCCAACGGTTTAAAGGATATTATAAAAGTGTTTTTCCCTTCGGGTGGCGATTCGAGCACTCCGATGGGAGAGCAGACTAACGTATATGGAAATCATGTCGGCGAATGGAGCCTTTGCGCTACATGGTATCCCGGTCGCGACTGGGGATTGAAGGCTTATTATGAGCACTTCTTCGAGGATCACTCGCAGATGTTCTTTGAATACACCTGGAAGGATGGACTGTGGGGACTTGAGGTTGCATTCCCGAAGAATCCTGTAATCAGCACATTTGTTTACGAATATCTTTATACAAAGGACCAGAGTGGGCCGGTGTATTGGGATCACACACCCGAAATACCTGAGCAGGTGAGTGGTGTTGACAATTACTATAATCACGGAATATACACCGGATGGCAGCACTGGGGCATGGGGTATAGGAAATCCGCTTATCATTTCACCTATATATAATAGGGACGGCGACATTTCGTTCCGTAGCAATCGTGTTATAGGTCATCATTTCGGTATAGCCGGAAATCCGTTGCCGGAGTTGAGCTACAGGCTCTTATTCTCGTTTACTCGCAATTGGGGTACCTATTCAGTTCCTTTCCACAATGTCGAAAATAATTACAACGGGCTCTTGGAACTTACCTATTCACCCAAATGGTTTGAAGGATTCTCCTCGACATTATCGTTCGGCATGGACCGAGGCGCTCTTCTCGGAAACAGTAAGGGAGTTATGTTGACATTAAGAAAAACAGGATGGCTATGAGATATAAATTAATTCAACTGGTCATGGCCATGGTCATGACTGTGGTTATGTCGGGATGCGCCAAGCGTTCAATCAACGGTGATCTTGACGGACAGTGGCAGATAATGAGGATTGAATACACCGATGGCAGTGTGGCTACACCTGAACGCACATATTATTGCTTTTTCCTGCATACAATAAATCTGCGCAGTGTCGGGGGGCCTTCTATAGCTGGAAACTTCACATATAAAGGCGACGACCTGTCTCTTATACACATCTCCGAGCCCACGAGACCGTACTAGATCTCG
>ENA-OYXV01000324-OYXV01000324.1-human-gut-metagenome-genome-assembly--contig:-NODE-324-length-29873-cov-10.555705_pt1 | contig 29873 bp, 21 predicted proteins | sample MGYA00244846_ERZ653424 | MGnify/ENA primary metagenome ERZ653424 (study PRJEB26926, sample SAMN06165108) | human gut metagenome | biome: ENVO:00009003; feature: ENVO:2100002; material: ENVO:00002003...
ACAAGAACGTACAACGAGTTTTTTTATTTATATTGGGAGTTTTGACACACCCTCTACGCAATAAGACCTTCTTTGTTTTTCAAAAGTAGTCCTTTTGGAAAACAAAGAAGGTCTTTACGCATCTACAGCAGCTCTGGCAACTGGAACAGTTTGGTGCCGTTGCTGCCCTTGATGAGGATGTACTTGTCGTGCGGTTTGTCGGCAGCTATTGCCTCCTTCACCTTTTCCACATTGTCGAAAAGGCAGAAGCCGGACGGAGTGTCACATCCCTCAAACTCCGAACCTACGAGCCATACCTGGTCGAGCGTCATCTCTCGGAGCTGGTCGACAATGCGCTGATGCTCGTCGTGGCTCACTTCTCCCAATTCCTTCATATCACCTATAATCACCATTTTGCCTGTGGCTTCGATGTCGGCGAAGTTGCGCAGTGCGGCAGCCATGCTCGTCGGGTTGGCATTGTAGGCATCTACGATGAGTCGGTTGTCGGCAGTCTGATCAAACTGCGAGCGATTGTTTGACGGCACATAGCTGCTCAGCGCCTGAACGATGCTGTCGGCAGGCACACCGAAGTACAAGCCTATGCTCACGGCAGCAAGCATGTTGGTTATGTTGTACTCGCCAATCAGATGGGTCGGCGTAGCGTGCGGAGCACCAACGGCAGTGCCGTCGTTGTGTCGCCAAGTGAAGTTGAGCATCGGCGAGCAGCTGTCTACGTGTCCGCTCACCCACAGTTGGTCGTCGTCCTTGCAGCCGTAGCGCACGAGGTTCAGCCCCAGGGCTATGCCGTTGAGATAAGGATTCTCGCTGTCGATGAACACGCAGCTCTGCGGAGCCTTGCTGCCACACAGCATTTTTCCATTGTCAGTATTGTCGATTCCGTGGTTAGCACGCATAAAATCGTACAACTCGCCCTTAGTATGTATCACACCCTCAAACGAGCCGAAGCCCTGCAGATGTGCACGACCCACATTGGTGATGATGGCATAGTCGGGCTCTACCACGTCGACGAGAGCCTTGATGTCGCCAGGATGCGACGCACCCATCTCCACAACGGCAATCTCATGCTCCGGACGAAGGCGAAGCAGCGTCTTGGGCACACCTATGTCGTTGTTGAAGTTGCCCTGAGTGTACAGCACATTGTATTTCTGCTGAAGCACGGCAGCGGTGAGCTCCTTGGTAGTGGTCTTGCCGTTGGTGCCCGTGATGCCGATAATCGGCGTGGCGAGCGTGCGGCGATGGTATAGAGCAAGCTGCTTGAGCGTAGTCAGGCAGTCGTCGCACAGAATGTAGCGCGAGTCGCCCTCGGGGGCATACTCCGCCTCGTCAACTACGGCATAGGCACAACCCTTGTCGAGTGCCATGGCGGCAAACTTGTTGCCGTCGAACGATGCGCCCTTCAGCGCAAAGAACAACGAACCCTCGGGACAGTCGCGGCTGTCGGTGGTTACGACGGGGTGCTCGCTGAATATCTTATACAGTTCGGTGATTTCCATAATCATTCCTTGTTTTGTTATCGTAAATATCACAATGCCTTCACAGCCTGCTCCAGACGCTCCATGGCGTCCTGCAGCACGGCGCGGGGCGACGCAATGTTCATACGCATGAATCCGCGACCCTCCTCGCCAAACATCTCGCCGTCGTTGAGAGCCAGACGTGCGCCGTCAACAAAGAGACGGTTGAGCGCGTCGTGGTCGAGATTGAGGTCGCGACAGTTGAGCCAGATGAGGAACGAGGCTTGCGGACGCAGCGCCTTTATCTGCGGAATGCGTGTCTTGAGGAAGTTGTCCACGAAGTCGATGTTGGCCTCAACATACTCCAGCATCTGCTGGCGCCACTCCTCACCATTCTGGAATGCTGCAATAGTGGCAATGGGCGAGAAGATGGTAGGCTCGCTGAGTTCGTTGGCGTCGAGCCACTCGAAGAACGGGCGGCGCAACTCCTCGTTGGGCACAACACAGTAAGAGCTGACTATACCGGCAATGTTGAATGTCTTCGACGGTGCTCCGAATGTGATGCTGCACTGGGCTGCACGCTCCGAAACCGACGCAAACGGATGGTGCTTGAATCCCTTGTGAGCCATGTCGCAATGTATCTCGTCCGAGATGACAATGATGCCGCGCTCCCAGCAGAAGTCGGCAAGACGGCTGAGGGTGTCCACATCCCACACGATGCCAGCCGGATTGTGAGGATTGGCGAGTATCAGCACGCGGCACTTCTCGTCAGCCACCTTGGCAAGACCCTCGAAGTCCATCGAGTACGATCCGTCCTCATTCATGATGAGCGGATTCATCACCACCTGGCGCTTGTTGCCCAGCGGAGTGAGGCGGAACGGATGGTATACCGGCGGCTGGATGATTACCTTCTCGTCGGGCTTGCAGAACACGTTGACAACGAAGCCTATGCCCTTGACGATGCCCGGAATGAATCGCATCCATCCGCTGTCGACATTCCACTGATGATGGTCGGCAATCCATTTTGTCACCGTAGGCCAGAAGTCGGCAGGCATATCGGTGTATCCGTAGAGCGAGTGGTCGAGACGGCGGCGCAGTGCGTCGGTGATAAACTCAGGAGTCTCGAAGTTCATGTCGGCCACCCACATCGGCGTAAGGTCAGGTCGGCCGTAGCGTTCGTTGAGTACGTCAACAGCCAAAGCACCCGTGCCGTGGCGGTCGATGATTTTGTCGAAGTTGTATTTTGTAGACATATAAATATGTATGCGTGTTATTTTTATTACACTACAAAAGTACATTCTTATTGCTTATCTAATCGTCAATAACTTGTCATTATGTTTTACATTTAGCAACATTTGCACATAACTTGTTTTTTTTAACAGAAAAATTTTACATCACGAATGCAAATACATAAGTAAAAACCGTAAATTTGCAGTTACTAATTACCACGCTATGAATATAAAACATCTACTACGAATTGCAGCATTGGTGGCAGTATTGTTCAGTATTACAATACAAAATACAAGTGCTGCCAACGATAATCTCACGCAATATGTCAACCAATATATTGGTACGGGTGGCCACGGCCATACCGTGATGGGTGCCAATGCTCCCTTCGGACTCGTCATCGTGGGCCCTACAGAGCCGCTGCGCGGATGGGACTGGACCTCGGGCTATCACTATAGCGACAACGAGATTATAGGCTTCGGACACATGCACCTGTCGGGTACGGGCATAGGCTGCTTGGGCGACATAGCCCTGCTGCCCGTAAGCAATCCCGACCAGCGCTCCACTTTCTTCACCCACGACAACGAGCGCATGCATCCCGGCTACTACTCGCTGCGACTCACCGACCCCGACGTGCTCGTAGAGCTGACAGCCACCAAGCGCTGCGCCATGCACCGCTATACATTCGGCAAGGGAGCCAAGCAGCAGTTGGCACTCGACCTGTCGCAGTGCATAGGATGGGACACTCCTACCGACTGTATGCTGTCGCAGGAGTCGCCCACACGACTCATAGGCTATCGCCGCTCTACGGGTTGGGCTAAGGACCGCCGTATATATTTCGCAATGGAATTTTCACGCCCCGTATACGTGGAGCGTTCCGATTCGATGTACCGTGCACTGCTGTCGTTCAACAGCCTCGACACACCACTGATTGTAAAGGTGTCGCTATCGCCCGTCGAGCCTGACAAAGCCAAAGCCAACATGCAATTCGAGATGCCCGGTTGGGACTTCAATGCTGTGGTAAGCAAGGTGGACGACGAGTGGAACACCCAACTCTCTCGCATACAGATAGACACCAAGGACAACACCCGTCGCCGCATATTCTACACTGCCATGTATCACCTCATGACCTCGTGCATGACATTCAACGACTTCGACGGACAGTATCGCGGTGCCGACGGCAAGGTGCATCGTGGCGACTTCACCAACTACACCACCCTCTCGCTGTGGGACACCTACCGTGCCGCCCACCCACTCATGTCGTTCCTATTCCCCGACATGCAGCGCGACTTCGTGCAGACATTCCTCAACATCTACCGCCAGCAGGGCCGTCTGCCCGTATGGCATCTTATGGGCAACGAGACCGACTGTATGATAGGCAATCCTGGAGCCATCGTGCTTGCCGACCTCACACTGAAAGGATTTGCCAAGGGCGACGAGAAGGAAGTGTTCGAGGCTCTCAAGACGACACAGAGCACCGACATACGCAGCCTTGACATTCTGAAGAAGTACGGCTATATACCCTGGGACAAGGTGCCCACCAACGAGACCGTTGCCAATGCGCTGGAATACTGCATTGCCGACGACGCTACAGCCAAGATAGCTGCCATGCTGGGCAAAGAAGCCGACCGCCAGTACTTCTACAACCGCTCACGATCGTACGCCAAATACTTCGACCCCGCTACGGGATTTATGCGCGCTATAGGCACCGACGGCAAGTTCCGCACGCCGTTCGACCCCTTCAACGCCGAGCACCGCGCCAACGACTACACCGAAGGCAACGCCTGGCAGTACACATTCCTCGTGCCGCACGACGTGCACGGACTCATCAAGCTGTTCGGTTCGGACAGCAAGTTCATGAGCAAGCTCGACTCGCTGTTCATCGCCGAGGGCGACGCCGGAGCCAACGCCTCGCCCGACATGTCGGGCATGACCGGACAGTATGCCCACGGCAACGAGCCGTCGCACCACGTGATATATATGTACAACTACGCCGGACGACCCGACAAGGCTGCTCCGCTACTGCGCAAGATGCTCACCGAGATGTATCACGACCAGCCCGACGGACTCTCGGGCAACGAGGACGTGGGTCAGATGTCGGCATGGTACATCACGTCGGCATTGGGTCTGTATCAGGTTGACCCCGTAGGCGGACGCTACATCATCGGCTCGCCGCTGTTCAGCAAGGCAAAGGTCGATGTAGGCGGTGGCAAGACATTCACCGTCGTTGCACGCAACAACTCCGACCGCAACATATATGTGCAGTCGGCACGCCTCAACGGACGCAGATACTACAAGTCGTACATCGACTTCAAGGACATAACACGTGGCGGAACGCTCGAACTCACCATGGGCGCAAAGCCCTCGAAGTGGGGCACAAAGAGCGTGAACCGTCCGTAACAAAAAAGCAATCATAAATCTAATTTCTACTGTTATGAATCTTCATTTAAGCTCACAGATTGTACTTAACAAAGTACCCGAGCAGTACTACCGCCCTCGTACGGCAGTTGAACGTTCGGAAATGACACGTTGCGAGAAAATCTTTACCGACATATACCCGAAGATAGAGGAGGGTGTCAAGGTGATAGCCGATGCCGTAGAGAAGGAAATAAAGCGCTCGAAGCAAGCCGGCAAGAAGTGTGTGCTGGCTCTCGGCACTGGTCTGTCGCTCACTCCTATCTACCAGGAACTGGCACGCCGCCACAAGGAGGAAGGACTGAGTTTTGACAATGTAGTGGTGTTCAACGCCTACGAATACTTCCCACTCAACGCCGACAGCAAGCACAGCGCCATCGGACAGTTGCGCGAGCGCCTGCTCGACCATATCGACATCAAGGAAGAGAACATACACACTCCCGACGGATTCATTGCCCAGGACGACGTATATGAGCACTGCCGCACCTACGAACAGCTCATCGCTGCTGAGGGAGGCATCGACATTGCCATGCTCGGCATAGGCCGTATGGGCAACATCGCCTGTAACGAACCGGGTTCGCACATTTCTTCTGCAAGCCGCCTGATTCTGATCGACCAGATGTCGCGCGACGAGATGACCAACAGCTTCGGCACTCTTGAGCAGGTTCCGCCATGCTCTATCACCATGGGCATCAGCACCCTGCTCTCTGCCCACAAGCTGTTCCTCACAGCATGGGGCGAGGAGAAGGCCGACATCGTACAGAAGATTATCGAGGGCGAGATTACCGACGCCATTCCTGCCACATTCGTACAGACACACAACGACGCCAAGCTCATCTGCGACCTCGCTGCCGCCAGCAAACTGACACGTATCATCCACCCGTGGCTCGTCACCAACTGCGAGTGGAACGACAAGACTATACGCGCCGCTGTGGTATGGCTCTGCCAGCTTCTTGGCAAACCTATTCTGAAGCTCACCAACAAGGACTACAACGAGAACGGACTGTCTGACCTGCTGGCACGCTTCGGCTCGGCTTACAACTGCAACATCAAGATTTTCAACGACCTGCAGCACACCATCACTGGATGGCCTGGCGGCAAGCCTAACGCCGACGACACCAACCGCCCGGAACGTGCCATGCCTGCTCAGAAGCGCGTGATAGTGTTCTCGCCCCACCCCGACGACGACGTTATCTCTATGGGTGGCACAATACGCCGACTCGTCCAGCAGAACCACGACATACACATCGCCTACGAGACATCGGGCAACATCGCTGTGGGCGACGAGGAGGTGACACGCTTCATGCACTTCGTCAACGGATTCAACCAGATTTTCTGCGACAGCAAGGACGAAGTTATAAAGAATATGTATGCCGAAATCAAGCGATTCTTCAAGGAGAAGCGTGCATCGGACATGGACACTGCTGCCGTACGCAAGATTAAGGGTCTCATACGCCGAGGCGAGGCTCGCACAGCCTGCACCTACAACGGCATTCCACTCTCGCAGGTTCACTTCCTCGACCTTCCCTTCTACGAGTCGGGCAAGATTGAGAAGCTGCCTATGACCGAGAAGGACGTGGAGATAGTACGCGAACTGCTGCAGAAGGTAAAGCCTCATCAGATATACGTAGCCGGCGACCTTGCCGACCCGCACGGCACTCACCGCAAGTGTACCGACGCCGTACTGGCTGCTCTCGACCTTGAGAAGCAGGCTGGTGCCAAATGGATCAACGACTGCCGCGTATGGATGTATCGTGGAGCATGGGCTGAGTGGGAAATCGAGAATATCGAAATGTGCGTGCCTATGTCGCCTGAGGAGCTTCGTGCAAAGCGCAACAGCATCCTGAAGCACTCATCGCAGATGGAGAGTGCACCGTTCCTCGGCAACGACGAGCGCCTCTTCTGGCAGCGTGCCGAAGACCGCAACCACGCCACTGCCGAACTCTACCACAGCCTTGGACTGGCTTGCTACGAAGCAATGGAGGCTTTCGTACGATACAATCCGTAATTTAAAGGAGACAAGAGCAACACGCTCTACCCTTGTTGTTTGAACGACAATACAGACAATGATCGACAATAGGAGATGCAATATTATCAGTTGCACACTTGAATATTATAAAAATTGTCGAACATTGTCTGTATTGTCGTTAAATAAAAAATGTTTGTGTACCTTTGCACCCAGTATTAAGGATAATGAACAAATAAATTTTTTTTCAAATCATGCTTGACTTACCCAAAGACCCGATGATGCTCTTCAGCGTCATCAATATGCGTCTGCGCGACATCTACCCGTCGCTCGACGCTCTGTGCGACGACCTCCACGTCGACAAGAAAGAAATTATCGACCGCCTGGCTGCTGCAGGATTCGAGTACAACGAACAACAGAACAAATTCTGGTAATGACTTCACAATACAACAACCACTACCGCACGCTGCTATCCATTGGCATTCCTATCATGATAGGTCAGCTGGGAATGATTATTCTCAGTTTTGCCGACACCATGATGGTGGGCCATCATAGCACCAGCGAACTGGGTGCTGCCTCGTTCGTCAACAACATCATGAACCTCGTAATCATCACCGGTACGGGATTCTCTTACGGCCTTACGCCTATCGTGGGCGGCCTGTTCGGACGCAAGCAACTGGCTGAAGCAGGTCAGGCTTTGCGCTGCTCGCTGCTCGCCAACACTCTGGCAGCGGTGATAATGATGGCTGCTCTCATTGTGCTGTACTTCAATCTTGCCAACATTGGGCAACCCGACGAACTCCTACCCTACATGCGGCCCTACTATCTGGTGCTGCTGGCATCACTGCCCTTCGTCATGCTGTTCAATGCCTTCAAGCAATTCACCGACAGCATCACCGAGACGCGCACGTCGATGTGGATATTGTTGTCGGGCAATCTGCTCAACATCATCGGCAACTACATATTGATATACGGTAAGATGGGAATGCCCGAAATGGGAGTTGTAGGCGCCGGTGTGTCAACACTGGTTTCCCGTATAGTCATGGTGGGCATATTCCTCACAGTATTCCTCTGCAAACGCAGTATGCAACAATACCGTGAGGGATTCTTCAGCCTCGGATGGTCGCGCCAATTGGTGCGACGACTGAGCACGCTCGGCACTCCGATAGCTTTGGAAATGGGTATGGAGACAGCCTCGTTCTCACTGTCAATCATCATGGTGGGATGGCTTGGCACTATCGCTTTGGCTTCGCATCAGGTAATGTCCACCATATCGCAGTTCACGTTTATGGTGTATTACGGACTCGGTGCTGCCGTGGCTGTGCGCACAAGCTATTTCCACGGTCAGGGCGACACGCTCAATACGCGCCACGTAGTGACTGCCGGACTGCGTCTTATGGTGCTGCTCGAAGTGCTGTTGGGAGGCATAATATTCCTCCTGCGCAAAGACATCGGCTCGTGGTTTACCGACTCGGCTGAGGTGTCGGCATCGGTGCTGTCGCTTATGCTGCCATTCTTCATATATCAGTTTGGCGACGGCTTGCAGATAAACTACGCCAATGCGCTGCGCGGCATAGCCGACGTGAAGCCGCTTATGGTGATTGCCTTCATAGCCTTCTTCGTCATCTCGCTGCCCGTAGGCTATCTGTGCGGATTCGTAATGGGCTACGGACTCGTAGGCGTATGGATGGCGTTCCCCTTCGGACTGACAAGTGCGGGCATCATGATGTGGTGGAGGTTCAGAAAAATGATGGATATAATCAGTCGCGGCTGATTATATCCATATATTCTTTATAGGAAATGTATCGTCCGCCCATCGACTTGAGGTGAGGAGTCTCAAACTGGCAGTCGATTATCGAGCCGCCATGCTCACGCATGAAGTCGGCAAGGTATATCAGTGCCAGCTTGCTGGCGTTGGGCACGAGCGAGAACATGCTCTCGCCGAAGAATGCGCGTCCAATTGTCACGCCATAAAGTCCGCCCACAAGCTTGCCGTCCTGCCACACCTCCACGCTCTGCGCAAAACCCTGTCGATGCAATTCGGTATAGGCACGGATAATGTCTTCGCCAAGCCATGCACCTTCGTGCACGTTGCGCCCGTCGGCAGCGGCACATCCGTTTATAACTCCGTCGAAACATTCGCCCATCGACACCTCAAACACTCCCTTGTTCATCAACGTGCGCATAGAGTGCGACACGTGTATCTCGTCAGGAAAAATGACGAAGCGCTGCTGCGGACAATACCACAGCGGCTCCTTCTCGTCGCGAAACGAATACCACGGGAATATGCCGTGACTGTAAGCCAGCAGCAGGCGGTCGATACTAAGGTCGCCGCCTACGCACAATAGTCCGTCGGGCTCTACGTCGACGGGACGCGGAAATATCAGTTCTTTACCTATTCTGTAAATCATTCTTTTTAGTTGACGAGTTATTAATAACCAACTGCCCATTGCTTTCGTCTACCGATACCTCTCCCCCCTTTTTCAGGCTTCCGAAGAGCAGCTCGCGCATAAGCAGCGGCTTGAGCATAGAGCCTATGACGCGGTCAATCTCGCGTGCTCCGTACTCGGGGGTGAAACCACGATTGAGCAGCAGCTGTCGGGCTGAGTCGGTGAGGTGCATCGTAACGTTCTTGGCTGTGAGCTTGAGTTGTAGCTTAGCAAGTTTCTTGTCGAGGATGAGCGACGCCATCTGTCGGGTCATGTCGCCAAACACAACGATGTCGTTAAGACGGTTGATAAACTCGGGCTTGAACGTCTTCTTCACCTGTGCGAGCATTGCCTCGCCTCGCGACACTCCACCCATGAATCCGATGCTTGCACGCGAGGCGTACTGGGCACCAGCGTTGGATGTCATTATTATTATGGTGCCACGCAAGTCGGCTCGCTGACCGTGGTTGTCGGTGAGCGTTGCGTAGTCCATCATCTGAAGGAAAATGTTGAATATGTCGGGATGCGCCTTCTCTATCTCATCGAACAGCAACACGCAGTTGGGCGACTTGCGCAGCGCAGCAGTCAATTGTCCGCCGTCCTCGTAGCCCACATAGCCTGCCGGAGCACCGATGAGCTTTGCCACAGCGTGCTTCTCGGCATATTCGCTCATGTCGAAACGCACCAGATTAACGCCCATGCAACGTGCCAGAGTGCGTGCCACCTCGGTCTTGCCCACACCCGTAGGACCAACGAACAGCAGCGACGCCATCGGTTTGTCGTCGTCGCCAAGTCCGGCTTTAGCCATCTGCACAGCCTCAACCACCTCGTTCACGGCACGGTCCTGTCCGAATATCTCGGCACGCATGTCGTCCGACAAAGTCTGCAACGCCACATTGCTGGTGTCGCGCAGCGCGGCAGCGTCTATCTTGCACATCTTGGCAAGTATCTCGCCCATCAACCGGCGGTCGACGGTCTGGCGTTTCTGCGTGGTGAGCGGATGGGTCTCGCGATAGGCTCCTGCCTCGTCGATGAGGTCGATGGCCTTGTCGGGCAGGAAGCGGTCGCTGATGTGGCGCGCAGTCTGGCGCACGGCAAACTCCATTGCACCCGTAGCGAACTTCACTCCGTGAAACTTCTCGTAGCCCGGACGCAGTCCTTCGAGTATGCGCACGGCGTCGTCGATAGACGGTTCGGCAATGTCGATCTGCTGGAAGCGGCGCACCAGCGACTTCTGGCTTGCTATATAGCGGTTGTATTCGTCGTAAGTAGTGGAGCCGATGAAGCGTATCTCGCCGCTTTCGAGGTAGGGCTTGAGCATGTTGGAGGCATCGAGCGAAGCGTCGCCGCCCGAACGTCCTGCTCCAACCATATTGTGTATCTCGTCGATGTAGAGTATGGCGTGACCTTCGGCGGTGAGTCCTTCCATCACCTGCTTGATGCGCTTCTCGAAGTCGCCGCGGAATTGTGCACCTGCTATCATCGTTCCCATGTCCATCATGTATATGCGCGACTGCTTGAGGCGGTCGGGCACGTCGCCACGAGCAATGCGAGCTGCCAGTCCGTACACCAGCGCTGTCTTGCCGACACCTGCCTCGCCGACGTGCAGCGGATTGTTCTTGTCCTTACGACAGAGCACCTGTATGGTACGTTCCAGCTCATCGTCGCGTCCGATGAGCGGATTGTGCTGGGTGTAGGTGTCGGATATGCACGTCACAAACTCGCGCCATGCCTGACGGCGCGACTCGGTAGCCGTTTCCACTGCCTCACCATTGTCGATGGCTTCCTGCGCATCGTAGTAGCTCACGAGCGACGCCATGAAATCGCCTTGATTGTCGCCTATAAAGCGATTGAGTTCATAGGCAGCGCGCGACTCTTCGAGCATAAGCATGGCGGCTATGAGCTGTGGCACGTCGACAACGTCGATGTCGGCAAACTGCGACTGACGTACGGCGAGAGTCATCATCTCGGAGAATTGGTGCGAGCCTTCGATGGTGTAGTGCACGCCTTCGGGCACACGGTCAAGCGAGTCGAGATATTCACCTATGGCAGCCGAAAAAACCTCGGGGTCGACATTGATATCGAGCAAGGCGACCTGAAACGGCTCTTGACGGCTTACGGCAAGAAGCACGTGTTCGGGTGTCACGAACTCGTGGCGCCACGTGTCGCACGACTCTATTGCCATGCGCATGGCTGCTGATGTACAATTGCTATTTTTCAAAATTTGTAATCTTACGTATGGTCTTAAAAACGGTTGGCTTTAGGGTTTGCCCGGTGGTCTATTCGGGTTTGCATTCCAGTCGGAGGGGGAAGTTCTGCTCGCGTGCCATGATAGTGGCTTTGCGCACACGCGATGTGGCTATGTCGTAGCTGTATACACCCACTACGGCACTGCCTCGTTCGTGCACGTCGAGCATGAGGGCTTCAGCCTCGGGCTGGCTCTTATAGAATACTGTATTGAGGACATGTACGACAAACTCCATTGTGGTGAAGTCGTCGTTGTATATTATCACCTTGTAGCGACGCGGTTCGCGCAGGTCGGTATTGGTGCGATTGCGCACTGAAGTTTGTTGTTTTGCCATAATTGTACAAACTTACAAATAAAAATCTACAAAAAGAACAATATTATAGATAAAATGACGCAAATTTCCACAAAAAACGCTTGCTTGGTATCCATTTTTGGCATAACTTTGCAACCATACCTCTAAAACAACTAATTATTCATTAACAAAAACACAATTTGGTATGAAAAAGTTATTCTTAATGGCAGTAATGGCGCTTGCAACCGTATCGTCATTCGCACAGCACGCAGTTGGTACATTCACAATCCAGCCTAAGGTAGGTCTTAACTTGGCTAACGTAACTGATGGTGACGGCGACATCCGTGTAGGCGCAGTGGCAGGTGCAGAATTCGAATATCAGATTAGCGACATCTTCAGCCTCTCGGCTGGCGCTCTCTATTCTATGCAGGGTTGCAAGAACAACATCGAAGGCGTTGACGTCACCACTAAGCTCGACTACGTTAACGTTCCTATCCTTGCCAACGTTTACGTTACTAAGGGTCTTGCCGTTAAGCTCGGTATCCAGCCTGGCTTCAATGTAACACACAAGGCTTCTGCCGAGAAGGGTGGCACAAAGGTTTCTACCGATATTCCTGACGTTAATAGCGTTGACTTCTCTATCCCTGTAGGTCTCTCGTACGAAATCAACAACTTCGTTATCGACGCTCGCTACAACCTCGGCGTTAACAAGATTGCTGACGACGCTGACTCAAAGAACAGCGTATTCCAGTTCACACTGGGCTACAAGTTCGCTCTGTAATAACTCACAAACTATACAGAGGGTGTGCAAAAGTCTAAGCAGCACGCCCCGAAGGGGGCAGAAGCATTTAGCCCAGGGCATCGCCCTGGGTAAAATATAGCAACCAACATACGCCCTGTAAGGGCAAAAGCGTTAATAATCAATGCTTTTGCCCTTACAGGGCGTTTTGTTTTCATCAATTCCCAACACCCAGGGTGTTGCCCTGGGCTATGTGCTTATTGGGCTTTCAGCCCGTGTTGTTTGAGTTTTGACACACCATCATTGAGAGTTTTACTGTAATCATAACTCTCAACTCTAAACTCTCAACTTTCAACTTCCAACCCTCAACTCTCAACTATAAATCAAGGTTGGCTTTCGCCCTCAACGTACTCTTCGAGGAACATGTGCTCGCCGTCGAACACCGCATACGTAAACTGCGTGATCCAATCGCCCAGAATCATCATGCGCGACTTGCGCGAGAGGATTAGGTCAAGTTCGATGTGGCGGTGGCCATATATGAAATAGTCTACGTTGGGATGGGTCTTCATGTATTGCTTGGTGTACAATACGAGGTGCTCGCGCTGCTCGCCCATATAAGGCGGTTCCATTCCGTCGACACGCTTGAGGCGCGAGTTCTTAGCCCAAGTGAGTCCGAACCACATGCTCCAGCGCGGATGGAGCGTACTGAACAGTACCTGACAGAGGCGGTTGTGGAACACACGCTTTATGAACTTGAACTTGCGGTCGGGGTCGCCCAGTCCGTCGCCGTGCGCCAGATAGAACACCTTGTCGTATATCTCCACCGTCTCCGGACGCGTATGAATTATCACTCCGCACTCGTCGTGCAGATAGCCATACGACCAGATGTCGTGGTTGCCCGTGAAGTAGTGCACCTCAACGCCCATATCGGTAAGCTCCGACAGTTTGCCGAGGAAGCGCGTGTAGCCCTTAGGCACCGCATAACGCCACTCATACCAAAAGTCGAACATGTCGCCCAGCAGATATATGGCACATGCCTTGGTCTTTATCGAGTCAAGAAAACGCACAAGCCGGCGCTCCTGAGTGCGGCTGTGTTCTATAGCCCACGACCCGAGGTGGGCGTCAGAAAGGAAATATACGTTCTTCATCCAAACAATTCAAAATCAGCGAAGCCAATCAATTCAAAATTGAACAATTCAAAATCGGCGAAGCCGACAATTCAACATTCAACACTCAACATTCAACATTCGATTAGTCGAGTCCTCTCGACTAATCAAAACCAAGCTCTACGCGTGCCTCTTCGGTCATCATGCTCTGGTCCCATTCGGGTTCGAACACGAGGTTGACGTTCGACGACTTGACATTCTCAAGCGAGTCTACCTTCAGGCGCACGTCCTCAAGGATGAAGTCGGCAGCGGGGCACGACGGTGCTGTGAATGTCATGTCGATATCAACATGTCCGTCGTCCTTGACGTCAATCTTATAGATGAGTCCAAGATCGTATATGTTGACGGGTATTTCTGGGTCGTAAACGGTCTTCAGTACATCAACGATGCGCTCCTCTATCTGGGTCTTTTCTTCCTGTGTCATTTGTATGTATTATTGTTATAATGATAGTCTCTTGCAAATTTAATTAAAAATTCTGTAATACGGGAAGAAATACAAAAAAAGTCCGGATACCTCCGTTTATGTTCACACACAAACGGAAGATCCGGACTTCGAAGAATTAATATTTACGAGTTGATTTGTCGTATTTCTTTACTCAGCAGTGCCTACGCAGATAGCAACGCGGTTGTCGTCGTTTGACGGGAACGGCTGCTCAACATCACCCTTGAATGTATAGCTGATGCGATGTGCCTGGATGCCATACTCCTTGGTGAGGATGTTGAATACAGAGAGTGCACGACGCTCTGAGATGCGCTTGTTGTAAGCTGCTGTACCAGTGTTCTTGTCGGCATAGCCTACGATGGTAAGCTTAGCGTCCTCATGATTCTTCATGAAGTCGGCAAGCTCCTTAATCTTGTCCTTGCCAGCCTGGTTGACTACAGAAGAATTGATCTTGAAGTGGATATCGCGACGGATTTCCTCCTTCTCCTTCTTCACCTCTGGCTGAGGAGCTGGTGTAGGCTCAACATACTTGTTCTCTACAACCGGTGCCGGCTGAACGGGCTCCTGATAAGGATGGACCTTCTTGCTCTTGCCGAGATTGATGCGAACACCAGCCAAAGCATTGAAATACCAGTCGGAATTGCCTGCCTTCTTTGAGTTGTACTTGTCAGTGAGAACATTGGCATTGCCCTCAAGCATAATGCTGACACCATTGCTGACACGAATAGAAACGTCTACACCGCCACGACCGAACGGACGTGCCTTAGTGCCGTCCCAGAGATACTCAAGATTGTACTTGTTGAGATTCTGCAGATTGGCAGCGATATCCTGCACCTCGTCGTTGCCGTATGCTACATTGACACCAGCACCGAGGAAAGCTGTAACGTTGAGCACACGATTAGGATTCCAGCCACAGAAGAGGTTGCTAAGGTTGAGCATAAAGTCGAGACCAGGAGCAACATAGTTGAATTTATACTTAGCTGTGAAAGGAGTGTCGCCTACCTTGTCACGGAAGCCTGACCATCCGCCACGGCTCTGAAGTCCGTTAGCCTGCAGACGCATAGCAAAAGCGGGCGAGAACTGATAACCCAAGCCAAGCTGGAAGTTAGGTGAAAGCATGTCGCCAAACTTGCCTTCGCCGAGAGTGTACTGTCCACCAGCCTGCAAGTCGAGGAACAGGTGCTTCTTAAACTGATACTCGTTACCTTCCTTATCGGTGTAGGTAGCCTGAGCAGCAGCAGTCATTGTGCCTGCAGCGAGCAATGAAGCTGCTAATAAAGTCTTAACTGTTTTCATACTTAATAATATTTAGTGGTTTGTCAATTATTTATTGCTCTCAAGCTTCTTGATGTTCTTCTCACGCATCTGACCCTCATAAACGTTAGCTACAGAATCGCGCTTATCAGCATCAACCACACCATGATCGCCAGAATGAGAATCCATCAGACATAATTTCCAAGCTCCCATATAGTCAACAGGCTTGAAGTAGAACACTGTCTTAATTGCATCTGGACCTTCTGTCACCTCCGAGAGGTAAACTGTACACTTCACCTCATTGAGATAAGTCTGATTGAACTTTATATAATCGATATGATGGCTCTTGACTTTAAGTAACTTAAGCTTTGAAATCATCTTATTAAGCTGTTTGTTGTTAAGAGGCTCTGGTTCTGTATAAAGCGAATCAGGATGGGTGTTGGCTGTAAAAAGCATTGCAGCCGCTTCAGTATAGCCTTCATTCTCAGCGTAACCAAAGAACTGTTCAACAAGCTGTACTACTGCAGTAGAGTCGGCATTGGTCATCGACATTTCAAAACCAGTCTCATTTGTAGGTGCAGGCTTTTTATCCTTACAACTGAAGGCAGTCAGCATGACAAGAGCAACTGCCACAATAGAGACATGACGCCATGTGAATATGTGTTTCATCTTATCGCTGTCAAATTAAATCTATTGGAAAAAGGGCAGGCACGCGCTTTTCAGCCATGCCTGCCCCCTTTTATATTGATTGAATAATTTAAAATCAATTACTTCTTAGCTGCAGTTGCAACCTGCGACTTCTTAACAGTAACCTTAACTTCAGTCTTCAATGTACCCCACTCGTATGTTACAGTTGCAGGGATAGTGATTGTGAAGTTACCAACAGTTGTACCGTTGTTATTGTAAACCAAAGTACCATATTCACCAGCCTTGATATATGTACCAGAAGGAGCATTATACTTCAGACGGATATTCTTGGTAACATCCTTCAGATTCTCAACCTTACCATTGATGTCGGTCTTAGCATTATCTGTATCAAGAGCAATCTTAGTAACCTTGTAGTACTGGAAGTAGTCAACATCGTTGAATGCACGGTTTGCATCAGTGAAGTCATAACCGTTCCAGTTCTTGAATGTCAAGTTAAGCTTAGACTGAGTCTTAACAGCATCTGTAAACTCAGCTGAAGCACCGTCTACTGTGATAGGACGGATGAACTTAACATCGAACTCATTGTTCTTAACTACGATAGGAGCACCCCAGCAAGTAGCAGATGTTACAGCTACACGAGCGGTAAGAACGTTAGCCAGCTCAGCAGGACCAAATGCGTTGAGCAACTCAAGTGTCTTAGCATTCTTCTGCAGTGTAACAACACCGTCAGTTGTCATACGAGCAATCTCCCATGACTTGGTGTTATCACCATAAAGAATCATACCAGTAGCATCGGCGAAGTGACCGTGACCATCAACAAATGAGAATTGAGCATTCTTAGCTACAACATCATTCAATACGTCATAAGGCTTATTCATCTTAGCAAGAACGAGCTTGTTGTTAACGAGAGTGTTCTTCATATCGAATACGAACTCGTCGTCAGAATTCGGTGTACCCATCTGCTCTACATTGCCATGAATCTCATAGTAACCCGTACCTGCCTCGATAGAGTTCTGAGCATACCAAGCCTGCTTAATCTTGTTGTCATTGCTGAAGCTTGTCTCCGGAGTCAAGTTGATTGCAGAAGGAGTCCATGTAAACTTAACGTAGATATACTTGTGAGCAGCAGTCTTGCCTTTCTTCAAAGTAAAGCGTACGTAAGTAGTAATTTCCTTCTTACCCTCCTTGAAGAGAGAATAAGCCTGCTGGCTAGACATAGTCCACTTAAGAACCTCAGTCATAGTACCCTCAACGTCCGCAGTTGTAACAGCTACAGTACCGAACTTCTTAGCAGCAACAAGAGGCGTAGCCTTAAGAGTGTTCGTAGCAAACTGATCAAGATCGTTCTTATTAGCACCATCAAGTACATATGTTGCCTCGAAATCAGCCTTAGACATATTTATGTCCTTGTCAGCAAGAATCTTGTTCTCAATCTCGTACCATGTAACCTCCTTGCTAAGAGCATTACCAGTTGAGCAGTCAAGAGTGTAGGCAGTGTTATCAGTGAACTCCTTAGTAATGAATGTAGGATCTGTTTCGCTCTCAGTAATCTGAAGCTTCAGATAACCTACAGCTACAACATTGTTATTTACAGTATCATTAAGAACAACACGTACCAATGGCTCGCGTTCGATGATTGAACGGTTCTGAGCAGCACCATAAGGCAACTGCTTGCCATCCTCACCAACAACCTGCGGACGGAGTGTATAACCGTCAGCAGCGATAGCAGCATGAGCACTCTGTGAAGTCTTGTTTGCACCCTCGTGGTAACCTACAAGCTGGAATGTATACTTGAAACCATCTTTCTTTACGAGCTCTTCAGAAGCATCTTTCTTCTCAACGGCTACAGCACCATCCTCACCAAACCAAACGGTACGGATACACTTACGAAGGTCAATACCCTTATCATTATCGTACTTAACAGTAGTAAGAGGAGTTTTATCTGCCTTTGTACCATAATTGCTAGTGATAGCCATCTTTGCTGAACCCCACAAAGCTGCACGATCATCAAGATACTCAGACTTTGTATTAAGAATCATAACACCAGAATAATCATCAGTATTAACAGTCGCAAAGTCTGATGTCACAACAACGTTATTCTTATTGTACTGCAATGCAACGAGTGTCATTTCACGATTCTTACCAGTGCCGTTCTTCAACTGCTTGAGTTCTTCACCAGTATACTTAGCATGTACATTAATCTTACCATCGTTATTCTTAACATTCTTCACAGTGAAAACAGATGAAAGAGCTGCACGTGTAGAAGTATATGTACCTGTTGTCATGAGGAACTTATAATCCTTTGCATCCTCAGTAACGCCAGCGTTAGAAGGATTCAAGAAATAAGAAGCACAGATCTCAGGCGCATAATGAACGAGAGGTTCCTCAACAATATACTCATAACTATCATTAGAGAAATCATCATCAGCATTAATCTTATCATTGATGCTCAAACGCTGATAGATATAAGTAGGAAGATTCAGAGCCTCCACACCATCAACATAGTGTAACGGACTGAAAACCAAAGACTTGAGCTCCGAGTTAAGATTGATAACAACCTTATTGCCAGCAGCACCCTTTACACCAGTCAAAGTCAATACGCCATCCTTCTGAACAGCTGTGATTGTACCTTCTGCATAGTAGCTGATGTTAGTAGTCTCAACCTTCTTGCCATTCTCATACTTGTCGAAGAAGCCTTCGCCATTAGGAACATAGTAAGCACCGTCCTTACCGTCCTCACCATCCTTACCGACAGCTGACAATCCAGAATCCTTCAGACCGTCACCTTCGTCGTACCACCAGGTGCCGTTCTTGATTTCCCATGACTTTCCGTCCTTACCAGGAGCACCAGGAGCACCAGGAGCACCGTCCTTACCATTAGTAATGGTATAAGGTACTTCCACACCGTTCTGATTCAATGTAATCTTGATACCGTTCTCTACAGGAGTAACAGATGTAAGGATTGCGCCATTGGCAATCTGATCCTCAATCTTCTTGACAGCCTCCGACAACTTATCAATTTGCTGCTGCAAACCGCTGATGTCGTCATCGTAGTCCTTACAAGACGTAATAGTGCTCACAGATGCTACAGATAGAGCACCCATCAGCAACGCGCCTAAAAATTTTTTATTCATACGACAAATGTTAAAAAAATTAATTATATTAAAATATTTATCTTCTATTGCTAAAGATTCTGTATTAATAGTACTTTCTCGCAACCCTTTCAGGTCGTTTTGTCCAGCATTCGAGTAAAAACCTCCTGCTGGAATATATTTCTGTGCAAAAATAGAAAGAATTTCCGTACCACACAAATAAAATTGATTATTTTTTTGTTATTGTCACAAAAATGTCTGTTTTATATCAAGTGGCTAAAAGCGCATATATAATAAATAAGGTATAGTCCCCAGGCCGCCTTGTCGCTTCTAATGACAAAGATGGTCGTCTTAGGGTCATGAGGGGTGAAATACTGTTCATAATTATTTGCTTTAGTTTAGAGAGTGCAAAGTTACGAAAAAATCGTAAACCGCGCAAACACTATGAAACAATATTCACGGCAACAATACATAAATGTGAATAAAAGCACATATATTGTTATTTTTTTACTACACAGCTCACGTTTTCGAAGCAAAACACCGTCTATGTCAAAACTTTTTTGTTTATTTGCATAGACTAAGACAAACCATTTAAAATAATATACGACTATGGGAAAAGGAAAAAAGGGCGGCAAGCGCATGACCAAGAAACAGCTTGCCCCGAAACTTGAGGAACTCTTCACCTCCAATCCCGGCAAGACAATGTCGTTCAAGGAGATTTTCCGCACCCTGCATCTTGACACCCATCCGCTCAAGATGCTCGCCATCGACATAATGGAGGAGATGGCGTGGGACGACTTCATCACCAAGGTGAGCGACAACTCCTACCAGCTCAACATGAAGGGCCAGGTGCAGGAGGGTGTGTTCCAGCGTAAGACCAACGGCAAGAATAGCATAATGCCCGACGATTCGGACAAACCAATCTTCGTGGCAGAGCGCAACTCGATGTGGGCATTGACGGGCGACCGCGTGCGATTTGCATGTATGGCGCGACGCAAGAACCATATCAAGGAGGCGCAGGTGATACAGATACTCGAACGTGCCAAGGACACTTTCGTAGGACGGCTGTCGTTCGACCACGACCTATGTACGCTCATCTCGCCATCCAACGTGCTTGCCAACAGCATCATCATTCCGCGACGCAAGCTGAAGGGCGGCAAGGACGGCGACAACGCTGTAGTTCATATCGTGGAATGGCCCGATCAGGACCATCGCAACATGATTGGCGAGGTGGTGGACGTGCTGGGCAAGGCTGGCAACAACGACGTAGAGATGAACACTATCCTCGCACAATACGGATTGCCGTACAAGTATCCGAAGAACGTGGAGGAGGCTGCCGAGAAGATTTCGGCTGAGATTACACCCGAAGACTACGCCGAGCGCGAGGACTTCCGCGACACTTTCACCTGCACCATCGACCCGAAGGACGCCAAGGACTTCGACGACGCTCTGTCTATAAAGAAGCTTAAGGACGGTCTTTGGGAGGTAGGCGTACACATAGCCGACGTGAGCCACTACGTCAAGGAGGGTTCGGTGATAGACAAGGAGGCTGTGAAGCGTGCCACGAGTATCTATCTCGTCGACCGCACCATTCCGATGTTGCCCGAACGTCTGTGCAACTTCATCTGCTCGTTGCGCCCCGACGAGGAGAAGCTGGCATTCTCCGTCATCTTCAATCTCGACGACGACGCCAACGTGAAGAAGTATCGCATCGTTCACACCGTGATAAAGTCGAACCGCCGCTATGCCTACGAGGAGGTGCAGCAGCTGCTTGAAGACAACGGCGTGGTGGACGGAACGGGCAATCCTGCTCCTCCAGCACCTAAGGGCGGATACCGTGGCGAGAACGCTGACGCTCTCATCCAGCTCGACCGTCTGGCTAAGAAGCTGCGCGCAGCACGCTTCAAGAACGGAGCCGTGAAGTTCGACCGCGAGGAACTGCACTTCGACGTTGACGAGAACGGCAAGCCAACGCGCTGCTACTTCAAGCGCTCGAAGGATGCCAACAAGCTCATCGAGGAGTTTATGTTGCTTGCCAACCGCACGGTGGCTGAGTCGGTAGGCAAGGTGGCGAAGGGCAAAAAGCCCAAGACCCTGCCCTATCGTGTACACGACAATCCCGACCCGACGAAGCTGGAGACGCTGCGCGAGTTTGTGGTGAAGTTCGGATACAAGATGAAGACCGACGGCACTAAGGGTGCGTTGGCGAAGTCGCTCAATACGCTTATGTCGGCTTGTGAGGGCAAGCGCGAGCAGAACCTCATACAGACCGTGGCTCTGCGTGCCATGATGAAGGCTAAGTACTCTATCCACAACATCGGACACTTCGGTCTGGCGTTCGACTACTACACTCACTTCACGTCGCCCATCCGTCGCTATCCCGACACCATGGTGCACCGTCTCATCACCCGCTATCAGCAGGGCGGACGTTCTGCCAACAAGGAGCACTACGAAGAGCTGTGCGAACACTCATCGGAGATGGAGCAGGTGGCAGCCAATGCCGAGCGCGACTCGATAAAGTACAAGGCTGTGGAGTTTATGTCGGAACGCATCGGCAATGTCTACGATGCTCACATCTCAGGCATCCAGTCGTACGGCATCTACTGCGAGATTGACGAGAACCACTGCGAGGGACTTGTGCCCATGCGCGATCTTGACGACGACTACTACGACTTCGACGAGCGCAACTACTGCCTCGTGGGTCGCCGACATCACCACAAGTACCAGTTGGGTGACCCTATAAAGATTAAGGTGGCGCAAGCCAATCTCGAAAAGAAACAGCTCGACTTCACGCTGGCAGAGTAGGGATTCAGTTGAGAGTTGAGAGTTGAGAATTGAGAGTTGAAAGTTATGAATGGTATTGAAAATTCATAATTCAACAATTCATAAATCGCCGTAGGCGACCAATTCAAAACTCAAAAATCAAAAACTCAAAAATCGCGTAGCGAATACACAATATTTGCATTTCCAACCGCTCAAAACTGCGAGTTGAACGCACGAAGAAATCTTTTGCCCGAAATTCGTGAGTTTTGAGCGTGCAGCTTTATTTCACTTATATCCAATACGTTACACGACAAATGGGTGTAAGTGAGCAATTATCAGGAATGCAAAAGTAGTACTTTTCGTTGCAAATGTACTACTTTTGCATTCCATTTATAGCCCAATCGCATCCCAAATGTATTCGTTTTACCTTCCAAATGTACTACATTTGGAAGACAAAAAAGGCTCATTTGACGAAAAACATGGTGACGAGCACTGCAAAACGCCACAAAAACGGCTCTTCAGATCTCCAGAATCAATTTTTCATTTGTAACACTTTTTTACCGTCGACACAATATTTGCACATATCTTTTATATAGCAAATTTGGATTAAGTAACAGTTCTGAATTATCTTTACATATAGTAGGAGAGGCTTGACAATCATGGCAGAGTAGAGGAACTTCTCTGTAACCGGCAAGGCGATTGCAAAAGATGTAAAGACTGGGAGAGGGGACGCCCTCGTCCCCGAAAGAATTAGGGGAATCGATCGCTTTGTCGGGGACGAGGGCGTCCCCGCTCCCGGCAATGATGAAACTGCTAAAACAATGATTAAATGTACTCATCCTAGTAATAGCTATGCTTATACAATATATGTAAGGATAAAAGTATTTGTAAATCAATGGTTTCTCAATGATTATTCGTAATTTTGTATTCAAAAATATAGTACATGACAGAGACTAAGAAGCAGGCGACAACATTCGCCAACCAAATAAGCATTTTAGAAAGCCGTGGCGTGATTGTAAATGATCATGACAAGGCTGAAGAAATTTTGTCTGACATTGGTTATTACAGGCTGGGCTTTTATTTTTCCCTTTTGAAAAAACGTATCCATTTTTAGATAACCGCAGAAAGCATGAGGTAATAGAGAATACTAAATTTGAAGATGCAGTAGCACTTTATTATTACGATTTTGATTTGCGTAACATTATAAATAAGTATCTTTCAAGAATAGAAGTAGCAATTCGTACAACAATGATATATGAGTTGTCGAATAAATACAATTCAAATCCAATATAGTTCGTAAACCCTTCTATTGTATCGCAGTCATTTATCCAAGATTTTCCAAAAGAAGTTTATAAGAAAATATCTAAAAAGGATGTCATCAAACGTCATAAAAAGAAACATCCATGCGACAAGTATGCTCCAGCGTGGAAAACAATGGAGTTTATGGCATTTGGTAATTTAACGACATTGTATGACAATTTATTGAATACCGATGACCAAAGATTAATATGCAAACACTTTAACATCAACAAGGTGTCTGTATTCTTTAATTATATTGAGGCGATACGCAACCTTAGAAATGCGTGTGCCCATGGAAATGTTCTTTACGACATAAAATTAGAAACATCGGTAAGAAAAGGACCTGCGGGCCGCTTTAATGAAACACAATGCAATAGATTATATAGCGTACTTCACGTCGTACGTTATATGCTAAACACAATATCTCCAAATCGTTTATACGATATGGAGAAGGAACTAAAGGATGCAACTCTAAAATTTTACGGAAAATGCCCTGCAATCCGCTCCTTAATAGAACAAAGAACTGGCATTTCGTGTTAATGCATGTTAATATGTAAATTATTATATTCTAAATAAACAGAATAAAGAGGCAACGACAAAAGAAAACGGAAAAAATGTTTGTTGGTTTCAGAGCAAATGAGTACCTTTGCACCATGAAAGAAGTGTGTACGAATTCACCTTTCGTTTCGATATGCACTATAAAAAGACAAAACGGATTTCATCACTATTCGATGGAATCCGTCTTTTTTTGTTTATATCCGTAATCACAACACAACAACATAAAACACAAAGAGGGTGTATCAAAATAGGAGTAAAAGGAAGTTTGGGCTTCGCCCGAAGTTAACGGAAGTTAGCGGACATATGTATAAATTGCTGAAAATAAAGCATTTGTCTGTTAACTTCCATCCATCGTAGATGGATTAACTTCTTCTTAACTTCCTCTAACTCCTATTTTGACACACCCTTTTTCGTCTGTGGTGCCACCAGGAATCGAACCGGGGACACAAGGCCAATTTATAGACAATGTCAGTCCTTTGCTCTACCAACTGAGCTATGGCACCAAACAAACGGACAACAACAAGGGGGCAAAGATTAAAGTTTAAGGCAACAAAAAAAGCAGCTACTCGTTTGAGTAACTGCTTTTTTAACTGTGGTGCCACCAGGAATCGAACCGGGGACACAAGGATTTTCAGTCCTTTGCTCTACCATCTGAGCTATGGCACCAACTATGTTTCTTAATTGCGAGTGCAAAGGTAATGCTTTTTGTTCATTCCCACAACTTTTTATCCGTATTTTTATCCATTTGCACTAAAATTCATTGTAAAACACACTATACGCACCCCCTACAAGCACCAAATACAATATAAAATGCATATCTTTGGAAAGATTTTACGAAAAAATTGCGTGTATATCAGAAAAAACCTGTACCTTTGCACTCGCTTTTGAGACATAAATGTCGCAACCGAAGCAATCGGGATGTAGCGCAGTTGGTAGCGCACTACGTTCGGGACGTAGGGGTCGCAAGTTCGAATCTTGTCATCCCGACCCTAAAGACAGCTGAAACAATTTGTTTCAGCTGTCTTTTTTTTGCCCTTTACACTACTTTTAGTAACTTTGCAGTTATAGAAAAGCAACAATTCAATATAACCCGAGATACTAAAAACTTCAGCTTATGAACAAATCTTTAGCTTTCGCAGCAGCATCGCTCGCCGTCACCGCCACAGCAACGGCAGCCCCCATCGACAACGCAGGCAGCGCACGTCGCCCCAACATCATCCTCTTTCTTGTCGACGACATGGGTTGGCAGGACACCTCACTGCCCTTCTGGACCGAGCGCACAAAATATAATAAGATGTACGAGACGCCCAATATGGAACGCCTGGCACGCCAAGGCATGATGTTCACGCAGGCTTATGCCGCCAGCGTCAGCTCACCGTCGCGTTGCAGCCTCATCACGGGCGCCAACAACGCACGCCACCGTGTGACGAACTGGACACTCGAACGCGACAAGTCGGTAGACCTCCCGAACAAGGTGGTAGACTGCCCCAAATGGAACATCAACGGCGTATCGCAGGTGGCAGGCACTCCACACACCTACGTGGGCACATCGTTTGTAGAACTGCTGCGCCGCAGCGGCTATCACACCATACATTGCGGCAAGGCGCATTTCGGCGCTATGGACACTCCGGGCGAGAATCCTACACACTGGGGATTTGAAGTGAACATTGCCGGACATGCTGCCGGAGGACTCGCCACATACCTGAGCGAGCTCAACTACGGCCACACCAAGGACGGCAAACCTACTTCGCTTATGTCCATACCGGGTCTGGAGAAATACTGGGGAACCGGAACTTTCGTCACTGAAGCACTCACCAAGGAAGCAATAGGAGCACTCGACAAGGCAAAGAAATACAACCAGCCCTTCTTTCTGTATATGTCACACTACGCCATACACATACCTATCGACCGCGACGAACGCTTCTTCTCGAAGTATGTGCGCAAGGGCCTCAGCGATAAGGAGGCGGCTTACGCTTCGCTGATTGAGGGAATGGACAAGAGTCTGGGCGACCTCATGGACTGGGTGGAGCGCAACGGCGAGAAGGACAACACCATAATACTCTTCATGAGCGACAACGGCGGACTCGCCACCAACCCCACCTGGCGCGACGGCGAACTCTTCCACCAGAACTATCCACTATTAAGCGGCAAGTGTTCGCTCTACGAGGGTGGCATACGCGAACCTATGATAGTGTCGTGGCCGGGCGTGACACGAGCCGGATCGAAGTGCGACAAGTACACGATGATTGAAGACTTCTACCCCACCATTCTCGAAATGGCTGGCGTAAACAAGTACAAGACCGTAGCGCCGGTAGACGGACTCTCGTTCGTGCCGATGCTGCGCGAGACGGGCGACACATCAAAGGGCCGTGCACTTGTGTGGAACTTCCCCAACATTTGGGGCAACAACGGACCCGGCATCAACCTCAACTGCGCCATACGCAAGGACGAGTGGAAGCTGATATACTACTACGACACGGGCCGCAAGGAACTCTTCAACATTCCTGCCGACATAAGCGAGCAGCACAATGTGGCTGCCGAACACAAGGACATCGTGAAGCGTCTGTCGCGCGAACTGGGCGAATACCTGCGCCGTGTGGATGCTCAGCGCCCAACGTTCAAAGCTGACGGCAAGCCATGTCCATGGCCCGACGAAGTATAAAATGACACGATAAAAGGCGCATAAAGTTACGGTTTGCTTCTAAATGTCGAATAAATTTTATAATTTTGCACCTTCGATAGGATATAAATTATAAAAACACATGTCACAAGAAAGAGTAAACTTCGGAAGCAAACTGGGAATGATTCTCGCAACGGCGGGTTCGGCGGTAGGACTGGGCAACGTATGGCGCTTTCCATACATGACCGGTCAGAACGGCGGAGCCGCCTTTATACTTATATATATAGCGTGCGTGCTGGTGCTCGGCATACCCTGTATGATGAACGAATTCATCATCGGCCGCCACGGAGCAGCCAATACGGGACGCGCCTACGGCGAGATGGGCACTGCAAAGGCATGGCGGTTGGTGGGCTGCATGAGCGTGCTCACCGGATTTATCATCACGAGCTACTATGCAGTAGTGTCGGGATGGTGCCTGCAATACATCTTCGCCTCGGCATTCGGTGAGCTTAACGGCAATCCGCAGTACATCACCCAGTACTTCCAAGAATTCTCCGCTTCGCCCATACGTCCCGTATTCTGGACGGTGGCAATACTCGCACTGACCCACTTCGTTATAATACACGGTGTGCGCAGCGGCATAGAGCGTGCATCAAAGATGATGATGCCGACGCTGTTTGTGCTGCTCGTAGTGGTTGTAATAGGCTCGTGCATGCTGCCCGGAGCCGGTAAGGGTGTGGAATTCTTGTTTCGTCCCGACTTTTCAAAGATGGACTCAAGCGTATTTCTTGCCGCTATGGGCCAGTCGTTCTATTCGCTCAGCATCGGCATGGGCTGCATCTGCACCTTCGCAAGCTATTTTTCGCGTAAAGCCAACCTCATGAAGTCGGCTGTCAACATCGTTGCCATCGACTCACTCATAGCCATTCTGGCAGGATTGATGATATTCCCAGCCGCCTTCTCGGTTGGAATCAATCCCGACTCAGGTCCGTCGCTGATATTCATCACACTCCCCAACGTATTCAAGGAAGCCTTTGCCACGATGCCGATAATAGGCACCGTGATAGCCATCATGTTCTACGTGCTGCTGTCGCTGGCTGCACTCACGTCGCTCATCTCGCTCCACGAGGTGTCGACAGCCTTCTTCTACGAAGAGCTGCACACCACACGCAAGAAGGCAGCAACGCTCGTCACGGTGTCGCTGTGCGTGCTCGGTGCCCTGTGCTCGCTGTCGATAGGCGGCAGAGACTGGCTCGTGATAGGAGGCAAGTCGCTGTTCGACCTCTTCGACTTTGTCACCGGACAGATAATGCTGCCCATTGCAGGCTTCCTGACATGTATATTCTTAGGATGGGTGGTGCCGCGCCAGACCGTAAAGGACGAGTTCACCAACTGGGGAACCCTGCGCTCTACGCTCTTCGGCGTGTACACATTGCTGATACGCTACGTCTGCCCCGTGTGCATCGTAGCAATATTCCTCAACCAATTCGGCATAATCTAACACCATGAGCAATAATTCAAGAGCAGGCTTCGCCACCAAATTCGGGGCGGTGCTTGCAACGGCAGGCTCGGCAGTGGGCCTCGGCAACGTGTGGCGCTTCCCGTATATGACGGGCCACGACGGCGGCGCTGCGTTCATACTCGTATATATAATATGTGTACTCATGCTCGGCATTCCGGGCATGATAAGCGAGTTTATCATCGGCAGACACGCCGGATCGAACGCTGCACGAGCCTATCGCCGCCTGGCTTCGGGCAAGTGGTGGATGCTGGTGGGCGTGATGGGCGCCATCACGTCGATGATAATACTCGGATTTTATGCCGTCATAGCCGGATGGTGTCTGCAATATCTGTATGCGTCGCTTATGGGTGGCATCAGCGGCGACGCAGCCTACGTGGCTGAATACTTCAAGGAATTTACCACCGACCCGCTTATGCCAGCCGTATGGACGGTTGCATTCATCGTGCTGACACACCTCGTTGTGGTGAAGGGCGTGCGCAGTGGCATAGAGAAAGTGTCCAATCTGCTCATGCCTACGCTGTTCATACTGCTCATCATCATCGTCATTGCCTCGTGCATGTTGCCCGGAGCATGGCGCGGCGTTGACTTCCTGCTCAACCCCGACTTCTCGAAGATGAACCACAACGTATTCCTCGACGCACTGGGTCAGGCATTCTTCTCGCTGTCGCTGGGCACGGCATGCCTGTGTACATACGCCTCGTACTTCAAGCGCAGCGCCAACCTCTCGAAGACGGCTTGCCAGATAGCACTGATAGACATGCTTGTGGCAATACTCGCCGGACTCATGATATTCCCTGCCGCCTTCTCCGTAGGCATCAATCCCGACTCAGGTCCGTCGCTGATATTCATCACTCTGCCCAACGTCTTCCACGAAGCGTTCGGCTCAATGCCCGTCATAGGCTACGTGATAAGCGTACTTTTCTACATGCTGCTGGCACTGGCTGCGCTCACTTCGACCATCTCCATGCACGAGATAGGCACCTCCTTTCTGTACGAGGAGTTGCACGTGTCGCGCCGAACGGGTGCCACCATCGAGACCGCAATATGTTGTGTGATAGGTATAATGTGTGCGCTGTCGTGCGGAGCGTCCGATGCGTTCGTGTTCTTCGGCAAGTCGCTGCTCGACTGCTGCGACTTCTTCACAGCACAGATACTCATGCCACTCGGCGCTTTCCTCACAAGTATACTATTAGGATGGATTGTTCCGCGCCGCCTGGTACACCGCGAGTTCACCAACAGCGGCACCGTGTCGCGCCACGTATGGCGCATCTACCTTTTCGCCGTGCGCTTCGTGTGCCCAATATGCATCATCGCAGTGTTCCTGCATCAAGCAGGAGTGATATAAAACTTTTCCAGTTGAAAGTTGAGAGTTTAGAGTTGAGAGTTTTTCCAGTTGAGAGTTGAGAATTTAGAGTTGAGAGTTATGATATGCCCTAATCCTTGCCCTACTCACTCTGCCTTTATCTACAGTAGATTGAGTGGGTATAGCAGGGATGCTATACCCTCCTATAGGTTGTCATATTTATCATATTTTTGACTCCCTCGCGCTATTTACTGATAAACACCTGTATTAATCACTCCAAATGTCGGATGAGCCAAAAGTAATCATAACTCTCAACTCTCAATTTTCAACTCTCAACTAAAAAAGAAAAGCCTCGCAAATCTTTCGACTTGCGAGGCTTTTCTTTTGCGCTTCAAGATGGACTTGAACCAACGACCCCCTGATTAACAGTCAGGTGCTC
>ENA-OYXV01000325-OYXV01000325.1-human-gut-metagenome-genome-assembly--contig:-NODE-325-length-29839-cov-7.297240_pt1 | contig 29839 bp, 28 predicted proteins | sample MGYA00244846_ERZ653424 | MGnify/ENA primary metagenome ERZ653424 (study PRJEB26926, sample SAMN06165108) | human gut metagenome | biome: ENVO:00009003; feature: ENVO:2100002; material: ENVO:00002003...
AGTGAGTAAGGCGACCTTGTTCCAACCTGGGCTCGGTTTAGCTATTGACTGAGGGATTGACGTAAACAATAACAGCCGGAGGAGCAAAAAGAAAGAGACTGCCGAAGCAGTCTCTTTTAGCATCACAATAAGTGAATAACTTATTTGACTTCGATGGTGGCGCCGACTTCCTTGAACATGGCGACGATCTTCTCGCACTCTTCCTTGGGCAGGCCTTCCTTGATGGGCTTGGGAGCGTTGTCTACCAGGTCCTTGGCTTCCTTCAGGCCCAGACCGGTCAGCTCGCGGACGGTCTTGATGACCTTGATCTTCTCGGAACCGACGTCCTTCAGTATGCAGTCGAACTCGGTCTTTTCTTCAACTTCGGCGGCGGGACCGGCGGCGGGGCCGGCAACGGCGACGGCGGCGGTGGCGGATACGCCAAATTCCTCTTCAAGAGCCTTTACCAGGTCGGCCAGCTCAAGAACGGTCATAGCTTTGATATCAGCAATAAGCTGCTCTTTATTCATTATCTTGTTCCTCCTGTGTTATTCTTTGTTCTAACTTGGGATAAATTATTCCGCTGCTTCAGCGGGTGCTGCATCGGAGCCGCCCTTCTGCTCCTGAATCTGGCCAAGAACGATAGCCAGCTTGGAAATGGGGCTCATCATGCTGCCAAGCAGCCTTGCGATAAGCTGCTCTCTGCTGGGCAGATCTGCCAGGGTGTTCATGCCGGCTGCGTCGGTGACTACGCCGTTTATGATACCGCCCTTTATCTCGCACTTCTTCAGCTTCTTGACGGTGTCCTTCAGTATACGCGCGGGCGCTACTGCATCGTCATAACCGAACGCGAAAGCAGAGGGTCCCTTCAGATAGTTGTGGAAGCTTTCGTCCACTCCGTTTGCCTGGGCTGCGCGGTTGACGATGTGGTTCTTCAGAACGACATATTCAACGCCGGCCTTGCGCATTTCGCTGCGCAGGTTGGTTACCTCCTCAACGGTCAGTCCGCGATAGTCGAACACTACAACAGACTGCGCCTTTTCGAGCTTTTCGCGGATCTCTTCGACCTGTTTCGCTTTTACCTCGATATTTGCGGGGTTTGCCATTGGTTTCACCTCCTTACAAAATGAAAATCCTTTGCCTAAGACAAAGGATGAGAGCTTGCTGAATAAGCTTGCATTCACCTCGGCAGGAAATTAAGTCCGCATGGGACGCCTGCTGTCTTCGGCCTGTATTTTGATTTCCACGGGGCAGTATACTATACCGCCCCGCAGTTGTCAACGGATTTTTTGAGATTTCTTCTAACTTTTTGGTTAGAAAAGCTTTATTCCGGCTCAGGCGATTCATTCGCCTGAACGGATGAGTTCCGTTAGGAACTCTTACTTATCAGTCTTCCCGCCCGGGAGCGCCAATGGCGCGAGAGGGAAGGCTGTTTCTCGCAGCGAGTGCGAGCAGCACTCACTGCGAAATGCGTAAGCATTTTTAGAACTTCATGCTGTTGAACTTGACGCCGGGGCCCATGGTGGTTGAAAGCACCAGGCTCTTGATGTAGGTGCCCTTAGCGGCGGCCGGCTTGGCCTTGATAACGGCATCCATCAGGGTGTTCAGGTTCTCCTGCAGCTTGTCGGCGCCGAAGGAAACCTTGCCCACGGGAACGTGAACGATGGAGGTCTTGTCTACGCGATATTCAACCTTACCGGCTTTGATATCGTTGATGGCCTTGGTCACGTCCATGGTAACGGTGCCGCTCTTGGGGTTAGGCATCAAGCCCTTGGGTCCCAGTATACGAGCTATACGGCCGATGGTGCCCATCATGTCCGGAGTAGCTACGCAAACATCGAATCCAAACCAGTTCTCGGTCTGGATCTTCTTTACCAGATCATCGTCGCCCACGAAATCGGCGCCGGCGGCCTCGGCTTCCTTAGCCTTGTCGCCCTTGGCGAAAACCAACACGCGGACGGTCTTGCCGGTACCGTGAGGCAGAACCACGGCGCCGCGGACCTGCTGGTCGGCGTGGCGGGGGTCTACGCCCAGACGGATAGAGGCTTCGACGGTCTCGTCAAACTTGGCCTTGGCGGTGGAGAGCACCGTCTCAATGCCTTCGCGGGGATCGTAAAGCTTCTGCTTTTCGATCAGCTTTATGCTGTCTTGATACTTCTTGCCATGCTTCATATTCTATATTCCTTCCTGTGGTAATAACGGCTTATGCCTCCCACATCTCCTTTAGGCTTGTTCAGTCCTCAACCGTGATACCCATGCTGCGGGCGGTGCCGGCTACCATGCTCATGGCGGCTTCCACGCTGGCGGCGTTAAGGTCGGGCATCTTGATGGTGGCGATCTCCCTTACCTGGTCCTTGGTCAGCTTGGCAACCTTCTGGGTGTTGGGGCGGCCGGAAGCGGACTGCAGGCCGCAAGCCTTCTTGATAAGAACGGCCGCGGGGGGAGTCTTGGTCACAAAGGTGTAGGAACGATCCTGGTACACCGTGATGACGACAGGGATAATCATGCCGGCGTCCTTGGCGGTGCGCTCGTTGAACTCCTTACAGAAGCCCATTATGTTCAGCTGATGCTGACCGAGGGCGGGGCCTACGGGCGGTGCGGGCGTTGCTTTGCCGGCGGGGATCTGAAGCTTCACAAAGCCTGTGATCTTCTTTGCCATTTGAATTTCCTCCTAAAAATAATGTGGTGCGAGCGGCCTCTCCCGCTTTTTCGGGCGGCCTCCCACTTTATGACAGCCTCCCCTTATAAGAAGGCGCATAAATCATGCCTTAGGCGCAGAGTTGCCCCTGCGCTTTTATTTTGCCCTTTATCAGAGCTTCTGCACCTGGATATAATCCAGTTCCACCGGTGTGTCGCGGTTGAATATGGATACGGTCAGCTTTACCTTCTGCCGTTCCGGATCCAGCGCTTCCACCGTACCTATGAAGTTTTCCAGCGGACCGCTTACCACGCGCACGCTCTCGCCAACGGAAAGATCCAGCTCGATGGGGATATACTCCACGCCAAGCTTTGTAACTTCTTCATCGGTAAGGGGCACGGGCTTTGATCCCGGGCCTACGAAGCCCGTAACGCCGCGGGTGTTGCGCACAATGTACCAGGTTTTGTCGTTCATGATCATCTTGATCATAACGTAGCCGGGCAGCATCTTGCGGGTTACCACCTTGCGTTTGCCGTCCTTCATTTCAACTACCTCTTCGGTGGGGTAGCTTATCTCTAAAATCATGTCCTGAAGGCCGCGGTTTTCAACCGTTTTCTCCAGGTCCTCCTTGACCTTGTTCTCGTAGCCCGAATAGGTATGGGCAACGTACCACTTGGCTTCTTCGGCCATGATACTTGCTCCCTAAATTACATCAGGCCCAGCAGCGCGTCCGCAAGGGCGGAAGCATCGCTGCTTTTGCCTGCCAGGCTACCAAGAAGCGTAAAGCCCTGACCGAACAGAAAATCAAGCACGCCTATAACAACGGCGAAAAGCACTATGAACGCAAGTACGGTTGCGGTGTACTTGGCAAGGTCTTTGCCGGTAGGCCACGTAAGCTTTTTCAGTTCGCCCACAACGTCCTTAAAATAACGACCGATACGCGCGAACAGGTTGGGCTTCTTCTCCTTTTTGGCGGTTTTTACATCGTTTGCCATTTTTATGTTCCTGTCCTTTCGGGCTTACTTAGCTTCCCTGTGAATGGTGTGCTTGCGGCAGAAACGGCAGTACTTGGAGAACTCGATCCTGTCGGGGTCGTTCTTCTTGTTCTTAAAAGTGTTGTAGTTACGCTGCTTGCACTCGGTGCAGGCCAAGGTGACTTTTACGCGCATAGTGGTTATTAGCTCCTCTCAATTTATGCCCTGTCCCAACGCGGGATAAGGCCAATAAAATCCGTTTGTTCGGCCGATACCGAACCTAAATAAACCCCCCAGTCGGGGGTTGCTTAGTTAATGTACCACACCTTTAGGCGCTTGTCAACTCAAAAAACGCTTTTAATGCGCAATTTATTCAGATATTCTCGGCTCTTGCGCCCATGCCGCGCCCCGCGGCACAATATGTTGTGCAGGGAAAGTCGGCACCGTCAGGCGTGAAGGTGCTGCTTACTGTATGGCGAAAATTCAGTACAGCTTATCGCTTATGTTTTCTATATTATCGGGATACGATATCACCGCGCCCGTATCCGCGCTCCAGCCCTTGCGCCCGTCCCCCATGTCCTCGAACAGGCAGATTATTACTTCATCAGCGGTTTTGCTCATGCGCATGTAGCCCACGAACTCAAGGCTTTCGCCGCTCCTGTACGTCAGCGCGCCGTAGCCCTTATCCTCCGCGCTGAAAACAACGTTCAGCAGCTCCCCCGCCGTTACCGGCAGGCAGTCTATTTCAACCTTCCCCGCGAACGAATCCCCGCCGAAAAGGCTGCTTTTATATGTGCCGCTTATGGTGAGCGCGGTCTGCCTGCGTTCGGCAGGGCTGCCGTTTTGCACAAGCGTTGCGTCAACGCGGCGCTCTATGCTGCGCTCCTTTGGCACGGCAAGGTACACAAACGCCAAAATCAGCGCCGCGGCCAATATGATGAATAATGTTTTGAGATGTGTTCTTTTGCGTTCGTTCATATCTTTCTCCCCATGCCCACCCTTTCCGCCGCGCGGTCGGCGGATGCTATTCTTCCTCTTGCTGATTCTTTTCCTTTATGTATCGGCAAACGTTGCGTATTCCGCCGACTAAGGACAGCAAGCTGCAAACATAAAAAATCGGGTTCCGGTTAACTGCGGCTGAAATGAAGAACAGTATGGTGGATATGAAGGAAAGTATGGCGCAAAATAACCAAGATGGTCCCGAGCTTTTTTTCACGGCATATGCTTCCTTTCGGTTTCTTCGTATTTAACGTTTCCGCTTTAACGTTTCCGCTTCAATGCAGCCGCGCCGAGCATTGCGCCGCATATGAGCAATGCCGCCGCAAGCGGAATTATTTCGCCGCCTCCGTCCTGCGGCATGGCAGCGGGCGATTCGCCGCCCAATTGGGATAGCCTTTCGGCAGCCGTAACGCACAGGGGAAGCCCACTGAGCGCGGCGTCGGCTTGAACAAAGGCTGCGGCGGCTGCATGGTCGGCGGGGATTATGCCTACATCCACGGCATTATTCATCTCGTTTATTCCAACGTAGGAAAGCCCGTAGCCCTTCTCCTTCAGCAGTGCGGACGCGGTATCGTGCGCCGCAAGCAGCTCATTATAGGAATACTTCGCCGTTTTGAATTTTACGTCGTCGCGGTAGGCCGCGCTTATGTGCGCAAGCATTTTGTCCTGCGCCGCGCCAAGCTTTGCGGCGGTGTCCGCATGGCGCTCCGTAAGCAGTATGCACAGTTTATCGCCATCCGAGGTATCAACGTATGCGCCCGCGTATTCGTCGGGATATTTGCCGTTGAACCCCGCAAGCAGCTCGTTATATGCGGCGTTGGCGTCGCGCACGCCTTCCGCAAGGGCGGGTACGGCAAGGGTTATGCACAGCGCAAGCATCAGCGCCGCAATTACAATTTTTTTCATATTCGATCCTCCTGTTCCTTTATTCCGTCCTTTAACTCATATCCCGTCCTCATTCTACGATTATTTTAGCATGAAAAGGCGGAGCTTTCAATAGAAAAGTCCCGCCTTTAAGCCATTTCTCCCCATACCCACCCTTTCCGCCGCGCGGTCGGCGCCCGGTGATGCCGGGTGCATTTGTGCGGGGTGTATTGTGCGCTGTTACGGGCGTTTGTGTAAAGGGTAAGCGTTGCGCCCCGACCCGCTATGTATCAGCGCCGGCTCATTCTCAGCCGGCAGAGATAGCGCCCGCCCCGCGTGGCGGAAAAACCAAAGTTGTGAAAATATTACACTTGTTTAAGCGTGGTGTTCCAGTTCAGCTTCTGTATCGCCGCGTCAAGCTGCCTGAGCTCTTTCGACTTCGCATCCACCGTTTTCTGCATGGCCGTAACGTCCACGGTGGAAAGAATCTTTATCTCCGTTTTGGAGTAGCGGTCTATGCGCTGGCTGGCCTGCTGCAAAAAGTCCCTGAATATGCTAAGCTCCAGCGAAAGCGTGTCCCGCCGGGCAAGCAGCGCGGTAAGCGTTTTGCCCTCCCAAACGGTTGCCGCGTTGGTCAGGTTTATGCGGCGGATGAGCGTTTCATATGCTTCGCATTCCGCGCTGAGCAGATCAATAAGCCTGAGCGGATCCTCGGCGGGCGCTTCACCCTCCTGCACCTTGGCATTGTCGTTCAGGCGGGAATGCAGCTGCGCTATCCGCGTTTTTATATCCGCGCGCATCTGCAAAGCCTCCGCAAGGGACATTTCTTCGTTTACGGTATTTATATCCATATAGCTCCCCCATATAAGTTGATATTTGTATTATATCACATAAATTAGGCTTTTGCCGCAACTTTATGGGGCTTGACAGAAATGTGCGCTGATGCTATCATATGCCTAACAAAAGAATATATGCCTTATCAAGAGTGGTTGAGGGACGGGCCCTATGAAACCCGGCAACCTGCGTGCGCGCAAGGTGCCAATTCCCGCGGCATTAGCCGAAAGATGAGCGATGGAATCTTCGTCTCGTTTTTCGCGGGGCGTTTTGTTTTGCCATGAAAAGCAAAACGGGCGCATCCCGCGGAGCAGCTGCGTTTTGATGGGCAGACTATATGAAACGGAGGTTCATTTTTTATGAAAAAGCTTTTTACGTCTGAATCGGTGACCGAGGGACATCCCGATAAGGTTTGCGATATTCTAAGCGACAGCGTGCTCGATGCGCATCTTGCCGTTGACCCGTATTCCCGCGTGGCGTGCGAATGCGCGGCAACGACCGGCCTGGTGCTGGTGATGGGCGAAATAACGTCCAAGGCGCAGGTGGACATAGCGTCCCTTGTGCGCGCCACGGTGAACGAAATAGGCTATACGGATAATTCCACCGGCTTTTCTGGCGACAGCTGCGCGGTGCTGGTATCGCTGGATAAGCAGTCGGGCGATATTGCCATGGGCGTGGATAAATCGCTTGAGGCAAAGGAAGGTACGGAGGCGGACATGACCACCGGCGCGGGGGATCAGGGCATGATGTTCGGCTATGCCACCGATGAAACGGAAGAATACATGCCCCTGCCCATATATCTGGCCCATGCGCTTACCCGCAGGCTGGCGGCGTACCGCAGGGGCGGGGCAGACTTTATAAAGCCGGACGGCAAGGCGCAGGTGAGCGTTGTTTACGAAAACGGCACGCCCGTGAGCGTGGACACCGTGCTCGTTTCCACGCAGCACAGCGAGGATGCTACGCAGGCCATGCTGAAGGACGCCATTTATAGCGAGGTTATAAAGCCCGTTATCCCCAAGGCTCTGCTTGCGAGCGACGCACGCATTCTGGTCAACCCCACGGGGCGCTTCGTAATAGGCGGGCCGCACGGGGACAGCGGCCTGACAGGGCGCAAGATAATAGTTGATACATACGGCGGCTTTGCGCGCCACGGCGGCGGAGCCTTCAGCGGCAAGGACCCCACAAAGGTTGACCGCAGCGCAGCCTATGCCGCGCGCTACATTGCCAAGAATATAGTTGCCGCGGGCCTTGCCAAGCGCTGCGAATTGCAGCTGGCTTACGCAATAGGCGTGGCGGAGCCCGTATCCGTATTTATAGACACGTTCGGCACCGGTACGGTGGACGAGGATAAGCTGCTTGCCGCCGTGCGCCGCAGCTTTGACCTTAGGCCGGAGGCCATAATCCGCGCGCTCGATCTCCGCCGGCCCATATACCGCCGCACCGCGTCCTACGGCCACTTTGGCGATCCTGCCATGCCGTGGGAGCAGCTTGACCTTGCCGAAAAGCTGAAGGCCGCGCTGTAAGCCGCCCATTGCCGGACATACATGAATATTTTTGCATGTTCGGCAAAAAAACTGTTGACACAAATATGCACCATTGTGTATAATAACCCTTGCCGTGAGATTTATGTGCTCGGTTCGTCTAGTGGCCTAGGACACCGCCCTCTCACGGCGGGAACAGGGGTTCGACTCCCCTACCGGGTACCAAAAAAGCTCCCAATTCGGGAGCTTTTTTCTTATGCTGTTAATAGTGGGGACGGAAGGTGCGATTGGAAGGAAGACTGCCTTCTTTATAGCGAATACAAAAAAGATACAGCCCGGTTTCGGCTGCATCTTTTTGTGTAAACGTTTTAGTCTTGCCCTATCACCACGTCTGCGCCCATTTTTTCGAGCAGGGTAAGGTTCTGTTGAGATGTTCCATTGTAATCCTCTATGCCGAAGGCTTCGGCATAGGTGGCGCGGTTTTTAAGCGAGGGATCGATGCCGCGCATCACGCAGGCGTCAACTATTGAATCCCCGCTGTATCCCGCAAGCAGCGTGGTCAAATCATCCTTCGCGGGGTCCGGCGTTTGCTGGTTTTCAATATAGGCCGCCGCCATTTCCTCTTCACCGGCTTCGTCGGTGGCCTGCGTTGAATAGAACTCCAGCGTAACGTCCTTTGGCAGTATGCCGCCTTCGGTTTTGGTAATCATCTCCAGCCGCTGCAGCGCGTTTTCGCCTTCTTCCGCAATAAGCTGCCATGTGAGCTCAAGCACCGTATTGCCATTGCCGTCGGTTATATGCACGCCGTCCGCATCGGCCGTGAACGTGCCGCTGAGCGTCTGCTTTTCCGTGCTGCCATCCTGCTTTGCGTAGGCGGTTATGGTAAGGCCGCTGCCGTCTATGCGCAGGCTGTACAGCTCGCTTTCGGCGCATGCCATCCAAACATGACCGTTTTGCAGTTCGCTCACAAACGCGCCTATATCCTCAACAGTAACGACCTGCTTGGCGGTTTCGGCAGGCTGGTTCTCGTCTTGCGTACCCACGGTTACTTTAACGCTGCATCCTGTCAGCAGCAGCGCCGCCAGCAGGGCGGCAATGATTTTTACGGTTTTCATTGGTTTGCATTCTCCTGTTCATAATAAAACTTGCTTATTGAGCCGACATATCTTGCGACATAAACGCTGTACAGCGCGTTGTCGGATTTGCTGAAAAGTAAGCTTATTTGGCGTTCATCGCCGTATGGCACAACGGTAATAGTGTTATCGTCCTCGGTATACTCAAGCTCCGCGGCATTCAGCGCAGCTATAACATCTGAATATGATTCGTCCATCTGCGCCAAAACATTGCCGTTATAAAGCAGCTTCAGCCCGTCCGCACGGATACTGCCGGACATACCAGTGTTGAACGATGCGCGCACTATGCCATACTGCGGCAGTATTGCGTTGCGGGTGTAATTCACCGCTTCAACGACAGCCGTTGTGCGCACGTCAAGGCGAAGATATATTTCGGCATATGAATTGGCGGGGATATAGTCCGGCTGGCGTTCTATCGTCCAGCCCGCGTCCAGCATATCCTGCACGGTCATTGAAAGCTTTGCCGAAAGAACGGTCGATTCCACGGCAAAGTCCGGCAGGGTATATGCGTTGATGAACTCCGCGTCGTCATATTCGGCGGGGACGGCGGAGGACACGTTAGAAGTATCGTCCCAGCAGTCCTTTGTCATATCCAGCCGTATATGGATTCCGGAAACGGGATTATTATCCTGATTGTAGAACCTAACGTCTGCATACGGCGTTTCAAGCTTCAGGTAGCTGCCGTCCTTTTTGGCGGAGGGGTAGGCTGTTTTAACGTCCGCTGCGGAGGATGCGCCAAGGGTTATGCCATTCGCGGTTTTGAACTCGTTGCCGTTTACGTCAAGATAGTTGCCGTTGAGTATATGCTCAACGGCGGAAACCGCCGTTATGGTGCAGGCGGAAGCGGGCTGCTCGTTAAGCGTGGTGTTGGAAAGCCTCAGCTCTATCTTGCCGTATTCGTTCATGAGCATAACGCTTGATTTGCTGCCGCCGGCTTCTATTGTGGCTGTATCATACTGAGCATCCTCAAACACCCAGCCTTTGTCAAGCAGCGCTTGCACGGGCGCGGGCAGCTCCAGCGTTGTGCCGTTGAGCGTGAACGTGCGCAGGGAGGCGGTTTCCTCCAAGCTTGCGGACATCATACCGGTGGACACATTTGTGTTCGCATTGCCAAACGCCGCTATTGCCACGGCGGCGATTATTACTACCGCCGCAACGGCCGCGATTATTATAATGCCCTTTTTGTTGGCTGGCTTCTTTGAAACGGGTTTGCCTTCGGGCTTCTTTTTAGCCGCGGGCTTTTCCGCGCTTTCGGCGGGTTCGGGCTTGGCGGTTTTCAGCTTTGTTTTTGCGGCGGGCGCGCTCGGCTGCGCCGCGGGCTTGGGCGCTTTATGCTCCTTTGCGGCGTTGGGCGTATATATGGTTGTTGTGTCCGCAAGCACGGTTTGGTCGTCCGCAATTACGCCGCGTTCCTGCGCGGGTGCGATCTCGCGCGTGTCCGGCGCAAGCTCCGCATTGTCTGGATCTTCCATCGCCGTTTTCAGATCGGCAAGGAATGATGCCACGTCCTGATAGCGGTCCGCCTGGCGCACGGCAAGGCCCTTTATTATAACGTTGCTTATGGCTATGGGACAGGCTGCGTCAACAGCGGCGGGGGAAGGCAGCCTGTCGCGATACATGCGCTCCATGGCGTCGTCCGGCGTTGCGCCCACTATGCACTTATAAAGCGTTGCCGCAAGCGCGTATACGTCCGTCCACGGGCCCTGGCGGCCCTTGCTGCGGTATTGCTCCTCCGGCGCGTAGCCCGGCTTTAATATTACGGAAAGGCTCTTTATATCCGTTTGCGAAATTTCCCTTGCCGCGCCGAAGTCCAGCAGCTTTGTGCTGCCGTCCTCCATTACCATTATGTTGTCCGGGCTTATGTCGCGGTGTATTATCCCCTCCGCATGAACGTGCTGCAAGGACGTCATAACGGGCATAAGCAGCTTAACGGCCTCCTCCGGTGCAAGGCGGCCCTTTTGCTCAAGATAGGTTTTCAGGTCAACGCCGTTCAGAAAGTCCATTATTATATATGCCGTGCCGTTTTCTTCGCAGAAATCGCGCACGCCCACTATGCCGGCTTCCCCGTAAAACTGCGCCAGTACGCGGGCTTCGTTCAAAAACTTTTCCCTGTTCTTTTCAAATGTGTCCCTGTGGGTGCCAAGCGTTGCAAATACGTTGGGCGATGCGTCGTGGTTGCGATTGACGTAGCCGGACATATAGAATTCCTTTATGGCTACCTTCAAATTCAGCACCGTGTCTATGCCTATATAGGTTATGCCGAAGCCGCCTTCGCCAAGCACGCGGCCTATTTTGTAGCGCTGCTTCACAAGCGTGCCCGGCACAAGATGGTGCGGCATTACGGTGTAGCCGTTCATGTCAAAGCCGCACTTTGCGCATACGCCGTTTTCAAATTCCGTATCCCGCAAACAGCCCGGGCAGAATTGTACATTATGCATAAGTTATATCTCCCTGTAAGTTATTGCTGCTATCGTTTATCCCTGTCCACAAATTCCAATGCCGCAACGGCTATTATGGCATATACCGCCGTATGCAGCGCCAGCATGCCCCAGTTGCGCCAAAGCTTGCCGGAATCATGCACATAGTCCTCCACAGTGCCTGTGGAATAGTTTTCGTCCACCATCGCGTCCACCTGCTCATCCGTAATGGGCAGGGACTTTTGCTTAACAATGCCCTTTAGCGTATAGCTTAGCTGAATTTTCTGAGTATTTTCAAGGTTGTTGTAATCCGCGGAAATGGCCGTTGCGTTAAGTCCCCATTTGCTTATTGTAAGGTTGCCGAAAAAGCTCATAGGCCCGCGCAGGGGGAACAGCATGCCGGAAAGTATCATCTGAATTATAAGTATAAAGGGCATAACGGTCATTGCCGTTGTGGGCGATTTTACTATCGCCGATATTGCAAGGCCCAATACGTCCGCCGCATAGATGCAGAGGAAATACGTTATGAAGTATTCAAGCCATACCCCGCCGAAAAGCGGAGCGCAGCTGGGATAAGTCAAATATGCGCTACTGATGCCGAGCAATATAGCCGCTTGCAGCAGGCATATGCCGGCCTGAAATATAAGGTGGGAGGCGATATAGCTTGATATATGCAGCCCGGCGCGGTGTTCGCGCTTTATTATGGCGCGCTCCTTGCATATGTTCTGTATCGAATTGAATATGCCCACCCAAATGCAGGCCGATATCAGCGCAAACCCGCCGGAAAACGTATCCATCGTGTATACGAACATGCCGCTGCCAAGCACTATTGATACAAGTGCGGAAATGACCGCGCCGAATATAAGCACCTTCCAGCCGCGCTCGTTTATGAACAAGCGCCAATGCTTGCCAAGGTATATGCCTATCTGCGTTATGCGGGACACCTGAGTATTGCTCATATGGACTCTCCTATATACTTTTCATATTTTTCAATATAGAAATCGGATAATCCGTCCCCGTTTTCATCGGGGCGGTTTATGCGCTTAACAATGCCTTCCAGCGAATCGGCATCGAAGAACTCCTTCGCCGCGTCAATGGAGCCGTAGAAGGCCAGATGTCCGCTGTTTGTCTTTGTGCTTTTGGCAAGCACTATCACCTTATCGAACAGATGGGCAACGCGGTCCGGCGCATGGGTTATGACCATTACTATTTTGCCTTCGTCCGCTATAACGCGCAGGTTTTCCATAAGTCCCGCCGCCATTATGCCGTCAAGGCCGGAATCAGGCTCGTCCAGGAAGAAAAGGCTTGGGTCCGCAATGAACTCCACCGCTATGTTAAGCCGCTTTTTCTGCCCGCCGCTCAGCTTTTTAACGAGCGAATCGCGCTCCCGCTGAAGGCCCAGCATTTCAAGCACCTGATCTATGCGCGCCTGACGGGCGTCGTTTGCGGTATCGGCAGGCATTTTCATCTGCGCTGCGTTGTCAAGGGTATGATACACGGTGTCATCATCGCGCAGAAGATCCTGCTGCGGCACGAAGCCTATTTCATACTTCATCTGCGCGTATTCCTTATATATATCGCGCCCGTCATGAACTATTTTGCCGCGGGCCTTTTCGTAGCCCATCACGGCGTTGAAGAAGGTCGTTTTGCCAGCGCCCGAGCCGCCAAGCACAAGCACCATGTCCCCGGGGTCAATGCTGAGATCTATATTTTCAAGCAGTATGCGTTTTTTGAAAAGGTTGCGCACGCTGCGCTCCTCAATATGTATGGCAAGTTGGTTTTTCTGCACGGCGGGTGCGTTATAAAGCAGCCTGTCGCCAAGGAATATGAACAGCGTGTTGACTATGCGCACAACATCCATTGCATGAAGCGGTCGCGGCTGGGCGATGCGTTCGCCGTTAACGAACACGCCGTTTGTGCTGCCGTGGTCAACTATTGACCATCCGCGCACGCCGTGAATGAACGTTGCATGCTTTTTTGATACCGCAGGATCGGCTATCTTTATGCCCTCCTGGGCAACGGTGGTGCGGCCTATGCTTATGTTGCCGGTATCCTCGCGCAGCTCGACCGATTGCCACTCGGCATCCTGCCAGGATGTTGAAAATATCATTACGACGGCCTCGTGATGCGGGCGGTCCAAATTTTTGCGGTCTATGCGCAGTATGTCCCCGTCGTTGAGTATACAGCTGCTGCTTTCGCCGTCTTTTCCGTAGAGAATTCCGTTTATATGCGTGCCGTTCAGGCTGTCCGTATCGCTGTAGCAATAGCCCGTGTCAAGCTTAGTTATCCTTCCGTGGCGCTTTGATACTATGCCGCTGTTCAGCGGCAGGTCTACGTCTATGCCCGTGCCCGCGCGGCCGAGCGTGATGCCCTGACCTATATCCACCGTGCGCATCGTGCGCCCGGCGTCGCATACAAACAGGCGCGCCGGTTTGGCTTCACCGGCGGTGTAAAGCATGGTTGCGCTCATTGCGTTATATCCCCTTCCCCATCGTCTATCCATATTGTTATTGCCGTGCGGTTGTCGCGCTCGCTATGCTGATCGTTACGGCTTATAAGTTCCAGCATGTTCTCCATCCATATTTGGGCATTGTCGGATTCTTCAAGGCAAATCTGTATCTGCTCTTCCGTAATGTATTCCCAAAAACCATCGGTACAGAGCAATATCTGCATGTTCCCGCGCAGCGCCACGGGCTGTTCCGTTTCCGCCTGCGGCTTTTCCCACGGCGTGCCCAGCACGCGCAGCAGTCTGCTGCGGTCCTCGTGAAAACGAATGTCCCGCTCCTCCACCTGCCCTATGGCGGAAAGCATCTGGGTAACGCTGTGGTCAAGCGTGCGCTGCTTTAATACACCGTTTTCGGCGTAATATGTGCGCGAATCCCCAACGTGGCCCCAATACATGTTTTGCTTGTCCAGCATAACAATATTCAGCGTGGTTTTCATCTGCGTTTCGTTATGCTCTGCCTTTTGCCGCGCCAATACCGCCTGCTGCGCCCGAAGGAAGGCCTGCTCCACGGCGGCGTTGGAAAAAACGGCCTGCGCCTGGGCATATTCTGCCACGGCGTTGCAGGCAAGCTCCGCCGCGACTTCGCCGCGGTCAAGCCCGCCAAGCCCATCCGCCAGCGCGAAGCAAAGCCCCGCCGGGCATTTGCTCACGGCATAGCGGTCCTCGTTGCAGGGCCGGTCGCCTATTTCCGTATGCACAAAGTAGTTTATTTTCACAAATGAATCTTCCTTATAATATCATTGAAAAATATTCATTGACCGAATCACATATTTGCGGCGTGCGCTTCTCCTTAACCAAACGCAGCTTATTCAACAATAATTATAATACGAACAGAGCCGAATTTTGTCAAGGAACAGAAGAGACGGATGCGCTGTTATATAACAAAAAAACCTCCGCACCATATCGGTTCGGAAGGTTTGTGGTGGAGCTTACCGGATTCGAACCGGTGATCTCTACACTGCCAGTGTAGCGCGATAGCCAACTTCGCTAAAGCCCCATATTTGCTGCGCTTTCCATTGCGCAAGATGTATTATAGCGTATGCGGGCGGGTTTGTAAAGAGTTTTTTTGCGGATATGCAATTTTATTGCGGAAAACGGAAAAGGGGACGGCGCGAGGCCATCCCCATGCGTGCTGATTGATTTAGCCGAGCTTTGTGCCGCATTCCACGCAGAATTTTGCGCCGTCGGCCAGCTTTGCGCCGCAGTTGGGGCAGAAGGCGGACTTGGCGGCCGCTTCGGCGGGCTTTTTGCTGCCGCAGTTGGGGCAGAAGGCCATGTTCGCGCCGTTGGTCGCGCCGCAGGAGCACGTCCAGCCGCCCTGCTGAGCCTGCTGCTGTTGGGCCTGCTGCTGCTGAGCCTGCTGATACTGCATCTGCTGCTGGTTGGAGGCGGAGAACGCGCCCGCCATGTTGCCCGCGGCATTCATGCCAAGGCCAACGCCCATGAACGCCGCGCCCGCGCCCGCGGTGTTGCTGCCGGCGGCTTCCACGCCGCGCGCTATTGCGCCCTGAACGTAGCCTTCGCGCACGCTGGGATCGGACAGCATTGCGCCCTGATTGCGCATATTGATGAGCTTCTGGCTTTCCTCGTCATAGGACAGGGAGCCTATGCCCACGGACTGCACCTGCATGCCGCGGTTCTGGTTCCACTCTTCGTCCAGCACGTTCGCCATATACTTGGAAAGCTCGCGCGCCTTGCTGGTTACGAAGCTTATGCGCGTGCCGTCGGCGCTCATCTGGTTGATGGCGGCCTGAAGGGCCTCGAGGAACTCGTTAAGATACTGCTCGTTTATGTCGTTTATGTCCACGCTCTCCGCGTTGCGGGGAATGGCCTCGGCATAGAATTTGAGCGGCTCCGTGACCTTTATGGAATAGGTGCCGTGCGCGCGCAGGAACAGCTCCGAATTATAGAAGCAGTCAAAATAGTTGATGGGGGTGCGCGTGCCGAACTTAATGCCCTTTATCTCCTGAAGATTGATGAAGAATACCTTTTGGCTGGAGGAAGGCGTTCCGCCGTACTTGATGCGGCTGAAGGTCTCCTTCAGAGAATCGCCGAACTGGCCGCCGAAAAGGCTCGGCATGGAAGAATTATCAACCTTAAAATAGCCGGGCTCCGCAGTATAGTCCACTACCTTGCCGCCGTCAACCAGCATCATGAACTGGTTATCGTAAACATGGATTATGGAGCCGTTGGACACGGTATCCGCTGTGCCCTTGGTGTTCTGGTTGCGGCTGTCGCCCTTGCGCACCTTTATGCCGCGGGTGAAAACGGTGTTGTCTCCCATGGGAGCGGACTCGATAACCTCAAGCCAGCTATCCGCCAAACCGCCGCCTATTGCGCCGGTCAAGGCCTTGATTATGCCCATAATTTTGTCCTCCTGATATTATTTTCTGTTTGCTTTATTATCCCCGCTGCACATCCCTTTGTCAAGCAAATGGCAGGTAATGCCGCGGAAATTTGTCAATTGGCGTCCTTGAGCGCCGTGCCGTAGGGCTGCCATGCAGGATCGGGCGTTTGTCCGGATGCGAGCGGCGCGCCGGTGCCTATGGAAACCTCCGGAGGGTTGCCCTTATATTTATCGGTATAGAGCAGTTTGCTTTCGGCCAGCTTGCCGTCCACATACTTGTCCTGATACGCCTCGGCAACGTAATACTTATGCCCCTGCACGCGCTCAAGCTGATAGCCCGTGGGTATGGAGGGGTCGTTGGTGTATATGGCCTCCGCCTGGCGGGAGGCTTCCTCTATAATTTCGTTGCGGGATTTATACGTTACGCCCTCGGGGAGCGGTTTGCCGTAAACGTAAACGGTTATGGTATGGCGGCTGGAGCTGCCTTCCACCTTTTCCACCTTGGCGAATATATACGCGGGCATATCCGTATTGTTCTTCCAAACGAAGTCTATGCCGCGGGTATCCACCGTTGCGTCAAGCCCTACGGGAACGTAGTCCGAAGGTATTGTATGCGCGCGGCGGTCAACAATTTCCATGTTGGCGCAAAGCAGCGCATTGTAAAGCGTTGTAGATACCTGGCATATGCCGCCGCCGGCCTGAATGGTGTATTCCTTGCCGCCGCTTATGCCGTTGGCGCCCTTCCAGCCGAGCTCGTATGTGCGCGGGCCGACAACCGTATTGAAGCTCCATTCCTCGCCGGGCTGGATGGTGTTGCCGTTTATTATGTCCGCCGCCTTCTGTATATTGAACTTACGGTTCTGCTTTACCTCGTCGTCCCTGCGGGCGGAAAATTTGGTGGTATAGCTGGCGATAAATGACGTTGCGGCTTTAAGGTCGTCTATATTGCCGCCGGGCAGCACGGCGTTTACCGTGGCCTCAACGGTGCATACAAACTCGCCCTGCTCAAGGGCTTTCTCTATTGCATCGGCCGTGGCTTCTTCATTAAGGGTAATGCCTTCTTCGCCGGCATGGTAAATAAAGCGCTCCTCCTGCGACCAATCGGTAACGGGTTCCGCATAGGCGGCGGTAGCTTCCGTGTTTATGCTTTGGCTCATGGCAGCAAGGGCGGATATTATCTTTCCCCTGTCCCATGTATACTTTGCATCGAACTCGCCAACGCCCCCGTCGGTTATAACAACGGTGTTGTCGTCCTCCCCGCGGCCGAAGTTCAGCCCGTCTGCCAAAGCGTCCGCAATGTCGTACCCCATGCCCATCGCGTCGGAATCGAGCGTCCAGCTGTTTTCACCGCTGCTTATGGTGACGGCAACGGTTTTCAGCTTCTTTTCGGCTGCGTTCTTAACAAGGCCTGTCGCCTCCTCCGGCGTCATGCCGCTCACGTCCACGCCTATCAGCTTAACGCCCGCCTTGAACCGCTTGCCGGTTTGCATCAGCTTATCCATGTCCGCAACGGCGTCCGCGCCGCCGCTGTTTGCTATGGACACTATTATTATTACGCATATAAGCGCCGCCGCTGCCAGGGCGATCCATTTGAGCGCGCCGCTGCCGGACTTTTTCCTTTTGCGCTTCTTATGCTGCACTTGATTCGCCGCGTGCCGGGTATTCGCCTTGGCTGCGGTGCTGTGCGCTGCTGTGCTGCGTGCTGCTGCGCCGTGCTGTGCGCTGCCCCTTGCGGAAGAACGGCTTGCCGTGCTGCGGGTCGCGGTGGTGTGCGCCGCGGTTGTGCGCTTTGCCGCGGCGGAAGTGCGCGCCGATGGTGCCGCGCTTCGCGTGGCCGTGCCCTGCGCCGCTGTGCGCTTGGCGGCAGTCGTGTTCTTTTTCATATATGACGGAAGCTGGGGGCCTGCATTATAGCTTCCGGAATACTTATCGTTTGCCATTTTTCCTCTTTCTGCCCGTTCAGGCATAAAATATCATCTTATATTGTAGTCTAATTATGTGAATTGTGCAAGAATATAGCGGTTTTGTTTACAGAATGGGCAAAAAATGCAATGCTGGAACGAATGGAATATGTTACCTTTGGGACTGTATGGCCCGAACAAATGTGCGCAGCATTTGTTCCGCATAGGCGCGCTGTTCCGTGCTGAGCGGCTCCACAGCGGCGTTAAGGTCATGCTCTGAATAGCCGGGCCGGGTACCGAACACGATATAATCGGCGCTTACGCACAGCGCACGGCATACTTTTTTAAGGCTGTCCGTGGTCATGCTCTGCTTGCCAAGTTCAACGGAAGCCATAAACTGAACGGACAAACCTGCCCGCTCCGCCATTTTCTCACGGGTGAGGCCAAGTTCTTCGCGGCGCTGCCGCACACGCAGGCCGATATCGCCGTATTCACCGTTTGCCATATGCAGCACCTCCTATAATTATATTGTAGGTGTTGCTATCAAAGCTATACATCAGCTATAATATATAAAATGCATCTATTATGGGAGATGTTGGCAATGGGAAATAGCTTATGGCTTGGCGTGCAGTACCCGTTTGAAGGATATTCCGCTGAAAAGTTGCTGTTTATAATGCGCTTACCCAAATACAGACAATATATTAAGGTACAAGCCGAACTGGAAAAAATTGCCGCACGGCATACTCATTCCGCACATATATGCTGCACAAGCAAGCTTCTGCGCAAAAAGAGACAGATAGAGCGAATCGGCAGAAAGATTTTCAAAATTTTGGATGAACTATAAAAGCCCCCCTGCTTGGCAATGTGCGGAAGCGGAGGGCCGGTTGGGTTTTGGCTTTATCAGGTCTGCGCTGCACCGTCAACGCTTATTATCGCGCCGGTGACGTAGCTGGCAAGGTCGCTTGCAAGGAACAGGAACACGTTTGCAACCTCCTCCGGTTCGCCCACGCGGCCGAGCGGTATGGGCGCGGATATGCGTTGCACAAGCTCCGGCGGAAGCGCGGCCACCATGTCCGTGCGGGTAACGCCCGGGGCGATCGCGTTCACGCGTATGCCTTCGCGCCCAAGCTCGCGCGCAAGGCTCCTTGTCATGCCGTTTACGGCAAATTTGCTGGTGGGGTAGCCAACGCCGCTGGGCTGACCGTAAAGGCTTACCATGGAGCTGGTGTTTATTATGCTGCCGCCGCGGCCCTTCATAACGGTTTCGGCTGCCTTGCAGCCATTGAACACGGCGGTAACGTTAAGATCCATTATGTGTTGAAAGCTTTCCGGCGTATAATCGCAAAGCGGTTCCCGCGCGGAAATGCCGGCGTTGTTTACCATTATGTCCAGCGCGCCGAATTTGGCGACGACTTCGTCCACGGCGGCTTTCATTTCATCGTATTTGGCAATGTCCGGCGCCATGCCTATAACGGGCCAGTTCGGGTTTTCTTCTTTCAGATCCTTCAGCGCCTTGCCAACCGTTTCGCTGCGGCTGCCGAACAGCGCCACGTTCGCGCCGTTTTTCAAAAACGTCCTTACTATCGCAAGACCGATACCCCTTGTGCCGCCGGTAACGATGGCGGTTTTTCCTTGCAGCATAATGCATCCTCCTGTCAATTATTTCCCCGCCGCTTTACGGCGAGGATATATCGATTTTTATATGCGTATTATATTCTTTTCTGAATGGGGATGCAATATACGCATTGTTGCTTTAATAGGAAAAAGTGAAGATGAGATTGCTATGCACCGCATCGCGTGCTAAACTAAAAAATAGAATATGGTCAAAACGGCCTGTTTACGGGGGATTTTTTAGCATGAGGAACATTGCCGTAAGGACGGTCTTTGCACAGGGCAGAGAATTTATATATACGCTGGAGCGCAAAATGGTAAAAAACATGAATTTGAGAATACGCAGAGACGGCAGCATATACGTTTCGGCAAATGAATTTATAAGCGATAAAGAGGTTGACAGGTTCGTCGGCGACAAGGCGGCGTTTATTGCAAATGCACAGGATAAATTCAAAAAAGCGGCGCAGCGCGAGCAGCGGCCGGAGCAATACATAAGCGGGGAAAAGATTACGCTCCTTGGGCAGGAATATATTTTGCAGGTGCTTCGCGCGGATAAGGAATCCGTATCGATCGAAGGAGGATATATTCACATGGCGGTAAAGGATGTTAATGATTTAGGCAGAAAAAGCTGCCTGATCGATAACTTCATAAACGGGCAATGCCGGGCAGTATTCGGCGAAATGCTGTACGAATTGTATCCTCCGTTTGAGAAATACGGCGTTGAAAGGCCGCAGCTGCGCATAAGGGACATGAAATCGCGCTGGGGCACATGCCACGTTAAAAAGGGCATAGTCACGCTGAATAAGCGCCTGCTCGCGGCGCCGAGAGGAGCCGTTGAATACGTTGTGCTGCACGAGCTGTGCCACCTTATATATCCCGATCATTCAAAGCAATTCTATGATTTCCTTGCAGTGATGATGCCGGACTGGAAAGAGAGAAAGCAGCTGCTTAATAACACATAGCGCGGCATGCATAAAAGCGCCGCAAGGCCCGCACCTGACTATGCGGCGCGAGCCCTGCGAAGAGTGTTAGCGTGAATGCCTGTTTATATTGCGGCGCTATTTGGCGGCGCACCTATTTACGAAGGCTTCGAATATGGCGCGGTGCTCCGAATTTTCGACATACAGCAATTCGGGGTGCCATTGCACGGCGAACACGGAACCATCCGCATTTTCAACGGCCTCGACAACGCCGTCCATGGCGCGCGCGCTTACCTTCAGCCCGTCGCCTATGGTATTGAGCGCCTGATGATGAAAACTGTTGACAAGCATGGTATCGCATTTGGCTATGCTGTGCATATAGCTGCCCGGCTCAATGGCCGCGCTGTGCGTGCGCTCGGTTCCGGCGGCGCCCTGATTATGGCAGATATCGCGGGATATCTGGCTGGGGATATCCTGATAAAGCGTGCCGCCGAAGGCAACGTTTATAACCTGTATGCCGCGGCATATGCCGAGCACGGGCTTTTTCTTTGCAAGCGCGGCATGGATAAGGGCTATTTCAAATCTGTCGTTCGCGCCGCAGGTGGGGCCTATTGCAGGCACGGGCTGCTCGCCGTATACCAGCGGCGTTACGTCCGCGCCGCCGGTTATTATTATGCCGTCCACCATGCCGACTATTGCATCAACGTCGGCAATATCGGCTATGGGTATTTGGATGGGAAGCCCGCCCACGGCCGAAATGGCATAAATATAGCCGGCTTTGGTAACAAAACGGTTATCCTTGGCAAGGTACCTGCTCATTATTCCTATACGCGGTTTCATGCTGATGCCCTCCTTATGCGTTGCCTTTAAGCTGCTTCACCAAATGATACAGCAATGAAGCGCCGTAGCCCGTTGCACCGTATGCGCAGTATGCCGGCGGCTCCGTGCGGAAGTTTACGGGGGCCATGTCTATATGTATCCAGGGGATATCGTTTTCTATGAATTCGCCCACGAACATTCCGCCCAGCATGCAGCCGCCGCCGTCAACCGTTGCATTGCCGGCGTTTTTCAAATCGGCCACGGGCGTTTTTATGCACGGCAGCATCTCGCGGTCGTTATCCAGCCGCCATATCTTTTCGGCGGAGAGGCGCGAGGCTTCCCGCGCGGAAGCATACAGCTCTTCGTTATTTGTCAGCACGGCGGCGCTGTATTTGCCGACGGCGGTTTTTGCGCTGCCGGTAAGGGTGGCAATGTCGGCAACGAATCGGCAGCTTTCCTTGCGCTGTATATACGTTACCGCATCCGCAAGGGTAAGCCTGCCTTCCGCGTCCGCGCTTATGACCTCTATCGTTTTGCCGCTCATGGAGCCTATTATGTCCCCGGGGACGTAAGCATCCGCGGCGATCTTGTTTTCGCACGCGGCAATAACGCCTATTACGTTAGCCTTAAGCTTTTGATCCGCAACGGCGGTCATTGCGCCTATCACCGCGGCTGCGCCGCCCATATCGTCAAACATATTCTTCATGCCGGGCGTGGTTTTTATGCTATAACCGCCGCTGTCGTACACTATACCCTTGCCCACAAGGCCGATGCGCGGAGAGTCGCCGCCGTTAAGATAGCGCATAACGATAAGCACGGGCGGGGTGTTGTGCGCGCCGCGTGCCACGGAAAGGAAGCTTTCCATGCCAAGCTCCTCTATGGCGGCCTTGTCGAACAGCTGCACATCGAAGCCGTACTCCTTGCCGAGCGCGGCTGTATCCTCCGCCAAAGACTGCGGCGTTTGCTCATTTGATCTTAGGTTGCATAGCCTGCGCGCGATTATCGTGCCGCGGGCGGTTGCCACAGCCTCTCTCAGGGCGGCGTCAAGGCCGTCTGCGGCGGTAACGAACGTTATCTGCTCAAGGCTTTTGTTTTCGGGGTTCGATTTAAGCCCGCTGTTTGTATACCCCACCAGCTGCGGCAGCCTTGCCAATGCGCCGAAAAGCTCAAATGATTCGCTCAATTCGCTTACCTGATCGAGCATTATGGCAACGTGCTTTGCGCCAAGCTGCTTTGCCTGCTTAAATGCCTGCGCCGCTTTGATGTGGATATCCCTCACGCTCAGTTTGTCCGCGCCAAGGCCAAGCAATATTATGCTTGTAAGCTTATTGCCGACGGGAAGGGTCATTGCGTATGTTTCGCCCAAATTGCCGCCAAAGCTGCCGTTTATGGCCAAATCAACGGCTGCGTCCATCTCCGGCGCTATGCTTACGCCGCGGGGGCTGCCCGCCCTGAAGGGGACTATATATGCCTGCGCATCGGTGCAGGATTTTGAAATAATGTGTTTCATGCTCGGTTTGCAAGCTCCTTTCTGTATTGCTCGGCTTCTTTATTGTTTGCAAGCACAAAGTGGCCGTCCTCAAGCTCCAGCCATTCCGGTTTGTCCACGGAATAATCATGGCAGGATGGGTCGTAGGGCAGCGTTTTTTTGCCCTTTTCGCTCAATGGGTCGGGCTGGGGTATTGCGGAAAGCAGCGATTTTGTGTATGGATGCAGCGGGTGCGCAAACAGCTTTTCAGTTTCTGAAAGCTCCACTATGCGGCCCTTGTGTATAACGGCAAGGCGGTTGGTTATGAAGCGCATTATGGAAAGATCGTGTGCTATAAAAAGATACGTCAGCCCGTATTCCTTTTGCAGATCGGAAAGCAGATTGAGTACCTGCGCCCTTATGGAAACGTCCAGAGCGCTTATCGGCTCATCCGCAATTATCAGCTCCGGATGCATAACAAGCACGCGCGCAATGCCTATGCGCTGCCGCTGGCCGCCGGAAAACTCGTGCGGGAAGCGCGTTGCAAATTCGGGCGGAAGCCCAACGTCCAGCATGGCCTTCTTGACCTTCAGCCGCCGTTCCTCCTCCGAAGAGAAGCCGCCTATGTTATACAGCCCTTCCGAAACGATGTAGTCCACCTTTGCGCGCTCGTTGAGCGAGGCCATGGGGTCCTGAAATATCATCTGTATCTTTTTGACGATTTCCCTGTTCGTTTCCTTGGCTATTCTGCCGCTTATGCGCTTGCCCTTAAAGAGTATTTCACCCGAAGAAACGGGGTTTATGCGGATTATTGCGCGGCCTATGGTGGTTTTGCCGGAGCCGGACTCGCCCACCAGACCGAATGTTTCGCCCTTATATATGTCGAAGCTTACGCCCTTTATGGCCTTGAACTTTTTGCGGCCTTTGCCGAATTCAACATGAAGGTCTTTGACCTCAAGCAGTTTTTCTCGCGTTTCACACATTGGGGTTGGCCTCCTTCCATCTGTCCCTCAGCCGCTGAATTATCGCCGGGGGTTCTATTTTGGGCGAGCGGGGATCGAGCAGCCATGTTTTTGCATAATGCGTGGGGGATACTTCAAAGTACGGCGGGCGGATAACATAATCTATGTTCAGCGCCCGCGGGTTACGCGGAGCGAAGGCGTCGCCCTTTATTTCCTTGAAAAGGTTCGGCGGCGTGCCGTGTATTGAATAAAGCGGTTCGCCCTTTATGCCCAACTGAGGCAGACTTGAAAGCAGCGCCCATGTGTAAGGATGCTGAGGATTATAGAATATTTCGTTGCAAAGGCCGATTTCTATTATATCGCCGGCGTACATAACGGCTATTCTGTCCGCAACTTTTGCAACCACGCCAAGGTCGTGCGTGATATATATTATCGTCAGGCGGTATTTTTTTTGCAGCTGCTCAAGCAGCTCTATTATCTGCGCCTGTATGGTAACGTCAAGCGCGGTAGTGGGTTCATCGCAAATAAGAATGTTGGGGTTGCAGGCTATTGCCGTGGCTATTACGGCGCGCTGGCGCATTCCGCCGGAAAATTCGTGCGGATATTGCTTATAGCGCCTTTCGGGTTCGGTTATTCCAACGTCCGAAAGTATTTCTATTGTTCTTTCGCGCGCTGCGCGGCCATGCAGGTTTTGATGCAGCTCCAGCGCTTCCTGAATTTGCTTGCCGACGGTTTTGAGCGGGTTAAGGCTGGTCATGGGGTCCTGAAACACCATGGCAACCTCCTTGCCCCTTATTTTAAGCCAGTCCTTTTCGCTGCTGAACTTGGCAAGATCCATGCCGTTATAAAGTATTTCGCCCTTTGTTACCTTGCCGTTTTTATCCAGCATTCCCATGAAGGTTTTTGTAAACACGGATTTGCCGGAGCCGGATTCGCCAACTATTGCAAGGCTTTCGCCCTTATAAATATCAAGCGATATGCCGCGTATGGCGGTGAGCACCTGTCCTCTAAGGTTAAACTGCACCTCAAGATCTTTTACGGTAAGTATTTTTTCGCTGTAATCTACTGACATGCTCTATCCCTCCTTATACATGGTTCTTCGGGTCGGCAGCATCGGAAAACGAATTGCCTATTACATAGAAGGAGATCGTTATGGCCGAAAGCACTATTGAGGGGAATATTATCTGATAGCGCGAGCTGGCGCTCATCATAACTATTCTGCCTTCGTTTATAAGGTTGCCGAGCGACGGTATGCTTACCGGAAGCCCAAGGCCGATATAGGTAAGGAAAACCTCGCTGCCGATGGCGGCGGGAATTGCCAAGGCTATGCGCAGCATTATAACGCTGACAAGATACGGCAGCAGGTTTTTGGTTATCATGCGGAACGTGGGCGTGCCGAGGCAGCGGGAAGCAAGATTGTATTCCTGGTCCCTTATTATAACTATCTGGTTGCGCACAAATCGGCACATGGGCAGCCAGCCCATTACGCACATGGCGAATATCATTGTTCCTACGCCGGGCTTGAGTATATAGGATATCAATATGAGCACGATGCTGTTGGGAATATTGTGCAGCACGTTATAAACTTCCGTAAGGAATCTATCAAGCATGCGGACATATCCCCACAGCGCGCCTATAAGTATGCCTATGAACGCATTGCAGAAGCCAACAACAATGCCTATCAGCAGGCTTGTGCGCGTGCCGTGCCATATTCTGGACCAAAGGTCCTGACCGGTTGAATTGGTGCCGAACCAGAATTCGGAATCCGGCCGGTGATTCATATCGGGCGCTGTACCGACCCAGAATATTTCGTTGGGGTCCTTCTGGTTGGGCAGCATTGGCTGTATTATGGTGAACAGCAGCACCGCTATGAGCAGGTACATGAAGAACATGGCAACCTTGTTCTTGGTGAACGATCTCCATGTGGAACGCCAATATGAATAGTTGGAATAGCCGCCGTCCTCTGCATTGTCGCGGTTGTATTCGGCTTCGGAAAAAAGCAGCTTTTCGCCGTATTGGGCTATCTGCTCCTCTATGCTTTTTTCAAGCTTGGTTACCTTTTTCATCAGTTTGCTCCTCCTTTTCCGCCAAGCTTTATGCGCGGATCGCACAGCGCCATGAGAAGATCGCCAAGCAGTAGGCCCAGTATGCCTATGCTTGAATAGATAAGCACCAGCGCCTGAACAAGCGGGTTATCCTGGCGCTGTACGGCAGCTATAAGCAAACCGCCCATGCCCGGGATGGAAAACAGCGATTCAACATATATTGAACCGGATATTGTCATAAGCACGCTTGCGGGCAGATACTGCGCTATTGGCACGAAGGCGTTTCGCACAACGTGGCGCACCATCAGCTTTTTATTGGAAAGGCCCTTTGCGCGGGCAAAGCTGATGTATTCCTTAGTCATCTGATCCAGCATATAGCGCCGCATCCACATGGCGTAATACGCAATTCCGCTGAGCGACATGCTTACGGCCGGCAGTATCCAGCTTACGGGCTTATCGGCATCGTAAAGAATCGGCAGCTTCAGAAGATCGGAAATATATATCTGAATAAACAGGTAGTACACCGCGGCGGGCACGGCGTTTATTATGACCACATATGCGTTTCCCAGCATGTCCGGCGCCTGATGCTTGAAACGGGCCATAAGCACGCCTATCGATATGCCGACTACCAAGCCTATTGCAACCGATGCAAGGCCGAACGGGAGCGAATACGGAACTTTCTGCTTTATTATTTTCATCACGTCCACGTTGGGACGGAAAACTATGGATTTGCCGAAATCGCCCTTCAGTATGGACGTATAGAAGCGCATTAGCTGAACGGGTATGGGATCGCGCAGGCCCATTGCCTTGAGGGAGGCTTCTATCTGTTCGGGATCCATTTTATCGAACTCCTCGCCGAAATAGCCGGATTCCGGCATAAGGCGCATGAGCAGAAACACTACAGTTGCTATTATAAAAAGGGTAAATACGGACTGCAGCAAGCGTTTTAGTATGTATTTCAGCATTAGTTATACCCTTATCCTTCTTTGATTTTGCAAGGGAAGGCGCGAAATCGTCCGCACCTTCCCTTTATTTGGGGGAGAACAATCAGGTTTCTGTTTTATTATTTTTCGGCGGCAAGGCGCGCTTCGGTACGCTCCGCAATGTACTTTTCCTTGGCGGCGGCGTATTCATCGCAATTCATGGACTTTTCAAGCACAACCGCGCCCTTGAGCTTCCTCAGGCCGTAATCGCCCATCTGGCCGCACATGCCGGAGAAGGGATCGAGCTTGCAGGCCTGATACCCGCCGGCGGAAAGGAAGCAGGGGATAACCATAGCCTGATCGAGCAGGTATTTTTCCGCCGCTGCAAAGCCTTCGTAACGAGCCTTGAGATCGGAGGTTACGGAGTTGGCTTCAAGGGCCATCTTTTCAAACGTGCCGTAGCCAAGCTCTGCATCATAGCCGTCCTCGGCCATGAATATGCTGCCGTAGCGGGAGCCTATGCTGGACTTGAGCAGGGGGTCAAAGCCGCTCATGGGGTCGGCGTAGTCAGGGCCCCAGCCAACCTCCATGAATGCCCAGTTGCCGGCGTTGCGGATATCGGCATTGAAGCTGGAGCCGGAATAGCCAACGAGCACTATGTCTATAAAGTCGGCGCCAAGCACGCCTTCCATCTGCTGCTCTATTACCTGCACGCGCTTGGTGGTGGCGTTGTTGCTGGCGTTATAGGGCATGTACACAAGTATGGGGAACGTTACCTGACCGGCAAGTTCTTCCATGGCCTTGGCCTTGTATTCAACGGCCTTGTCGGCGTTGAACAGGTTCTCTTGGGTGGAGTATTCGTCAAGGCCGCTCATCATTAGATAGTCAACGTCGTTCACCTGCACAAGGCCTGGCCTTGAATAGGTGTTTATGCACTTCTCTTTGTAAGTGTAGGCGTCAAGTGTCATGGTTGCGGCATAGCGATCGTAACCATAGAACATTGCCTTGCGGAAGTTCAGATTGTTGGCGGCTATCTTCCACGCGGAGGGGTTATACTGCTCCTCAAACTGGGGATTGAAGTTGAAGCCCATCCAATAGGACATATTGGTAAGCTGGGCGGGATGCACCTGATCCCAAAGCTCCGGATCGGCCTTCCACTCTTCGATTATATCGGTGCCGAGGGTGACCTTATCGGTTTCGCCGCGCAGATACAGCTCGGGGCCGTTGGCGGAGGCTTCCTTGTTGTATTTCCATACGAGCTTCTTTATGGAGATTATGTCGCTGTGCCAGTAATTCTCGTTCATGACAAGCACGCGCTGATATTCAGGCTCAAAGGTATCGAAAAGATACGCGCCGCAGTACAGCAGGGTATCGTTGCTTGTGCCGAACTGATCGCCCTGCTCGGCAAGGAAGTCGGCCTGCGCGGGGAACCAGGGGTTAAGGGATACCATCTTGATGAAATAGGGCAGCGGCGCAACAAGGGTGTATTCAACGGTGTAATCGTCAAGCGCCTTTATGCCGACGGTGCTGAAATCGGCGGTAATGCCGTCGTAGTAGTCCTTTGCGCCGGCAATGTTGTGATACAGGGTGTTGGACACCTTGGAGGCGTTGGCGGCATTGAGCACATATTCGGCCGCGGCAACAAAGTCGCCCGCCTTGACCTCGGCGTATTCTTCGCCTTCATAGGTGTACCACATTACGCCCTTGCGAAGGTGGAAGGTATATACGGTGCCGTCATCGGAAACATCCCAGCTTTCGGCAAGGCAGGGCTGCATAACTCCGTAGCGGTCGAATTCCACAAGGCCGTCTACGCACAGCGAGCCGAGCACGGTAACGTCGGTTGCGGTGCTTTGCAGATAGTTCAGCGTGCTTACCTCCGCGGAATACACCTGAGTATAGGTAGTGTATACCTTTTCGGCGTTCTGCGCGGGGGTGTTGGTTTCGGTATTGGTTTGCGCGGGGTCGTTATTCCCCTGCGTGGGGGCGACGGTGCTGTTTGGGTTGGGTTCGGTGGCGCCTTGGCAGCCAAACATGGCAAAAACCATAATGACTGCAAGCAATAGGGCGGCAAATTTCTTGTACATTGTGATCCTCCTTCTTTTATTGAGCGTTTAGCCATATATTTTTCCATATAGCCCTTATAACAATTAATAGATGCAAAAATCATGCCAACCGGAAGGGCAATGAGCAAAATAGAATAAAAATTTGTAAAATCAGCGGAATTTGGAGAAAAACGAAAAGCGGGGAGGTCGCCCCCGATCGGCACAATGCCGGAGTGAGAAATAAAAAGCAGAATAAATCGGACGGAATCGTCCCAATAATTCGTCCAATTAAAGGAAAATGGTCGAATGTTGGCTTATTTGCCCATGCGGCGCTGCAGAGCGTCCCTTCCATCGTCGGTTATGCGGGTGCCGCTGCGGCCAAGCTGTCTGCTTATATAATTGCGGCTTTGCAGAACGTCCAGCTTTTTGCGTATTGAGTATTCGCTTAAGCTTATGCCCATGGCTTCCAGCTTTTTCTTAAGCGCGCTGCGGCCTATATAACCATTGCTCAGCACGGATAGTATTGCTATATCGTCACTGTCCAGCACTCCGGCGGCGGTGTGCTGCGGCTGAATATGCTCCGGCAGAGGCATGTCAAAGTCCCGCATCATTGTGTAATACTCTGCTGTATTTTCAAGTTCTCTCACGTTGCCTGGCCAGTCGTAGCTTTTAAGCCTTGCCGCAAGGTCGTTTGGTATGGACTTTTGCCCTATAAAGCTAAGGAACAGGGGCACTATATCTTCCCTGCGGTCCCTTAGGGAAGCTATGTGGCACGGCAGCACGTTCAGCCGGTAATAAAGATCGCTGCGGAATATGCCCTCCTCCATCTTTGCCATAAGGTTCTGGTTCGTGGCGGCAATAACGCGCACGTCTATATCAATAATGCTGTCCGCGCCAACGCGCATCACCTGCTTTTCCTGCAAAACGCGCAGCAGGCGGGATTGGAGCGCCAGTGGCATATCGCCAATTTCATCCA
>ENA-OYXV01000357-OYXV01000357.1-human-gut-metagenome-genome-assembly--contig:-NODE-357-length-28156-cov-9.335433_pt1 | contig 28156 bp, 16 predicted proteins | sample MGYA00244846_ERZ653424 | MGnify/ENA primary metagenome ERZ653424 (study PRJEB26926, sample SAMN06165108) | human gut metagenome | biome: ENVO:00009003; feature: ENVO:2100002; material: ENVO:00002003...
GACTCATAAATCTACCCTTAATCGTGTATTGGATGATAGTTGCGGATTTTAGGGTATTTTTGCCATGCCTTTTGATAAATACGTTGGTGTAAATTAAAAATAAGATGATTATGGAAAAATATAATATACCACAAGATACAGAAATCGTCTCAGAACCAAAACTATTATGGGGTGGTCGCTGGACTGATGAAAAATTAGATGCTTTCGAGAAATACGTGAGGGCCTATTTGACAATAATGAACAAATATAGGCATAAATATAATTGGAAACTATTGTATTTTGATGGTTTTGCAGGAAGTGGTACTCGTAATGATGATATTGGCGAAGATGCCACATTGTATAAACTTTTTGAAGACGAAACTATTACGGAGGAACAGTTAGATGTTTATAAAGGTGCTGCTGAACGTGTGGTGTCTTTAGATATTGAAGGCTTTGACAAATACTATTTTGTTGATTTGGATAAAGAGTCAAACAATAAATTGAAAGAAAGACTCTCACCGTATGATCCTGATGGAGTCCGTTTTGAGTTTCGTAATAAAGATGCCAATGATATAACTCAAATGATGGGTCAGCATATGGCGAAAGAATGGAGAAAGTGGAAAGGGCTTGTATTGTTGGATCCTTTTGGTATGAGTATAAACTGGAGTACGATAGAAAGTTTAAAGAATGCATCAATAGACTTGTGGATATTAGTACCAACTGGAGTAATAATAAACCGCTTACTTGAGCGTGATGGTAGCTTAAAACATATAGATAAGCTGAAATCGTTTTTCGGAATGACCAAGGATGAGATATCAGACTTCTTTTATAAAAAGCGAACAGAAAACACTTTGTTTGGAGAAGTTGAATTGATAGAGAAAGTAAAGAATCCAATACAGAAAATAGCCGAATTGTATGTTGAGCGTTTGAAAAAAGAATTTAAATATGTGACCGAGTCGCCTCTTGTTTTGACAAACAATCGTGGAGTCCCAATCTTCCATTTTGTGTTTGCTTCAAATAATCAAACAGCTGTTAATATAGCACAACAAATAATCAAAAAGAAATCGTAATAATATGTCAACAAAAATAGAATGGACCGATAAAACTTGGAATCCAATAACAGGATGTACTAAGAAATCGGCTGGTTGCGCACATTGCTATGCAGAAGTGATGGCGAATCGTATAAAGAACATGGGGCTTGCAAAATACCGAAATGGATTCAGCCTGACATTGCATGATGATGATTTGGAAGAGCCTCTTCATTGGAAAAAAGGACATAATGTGTTTGTATGTTCAATGAGTGATATCTTTCATGAAGAAGTGCCTTATGTGTTTGTTGACAAGATATTTGAAACAATAAATAAAACCCCTCAACACCGATATCAAATTCTGACAAAAAGAGCTGAACGTATGGCTGAATATTTTCAGAGTAGAGAGATACCTAAAAATGTATGGTTGGGAGTGACGGTGGAATGTAAAGACACCATGTTTAGAATTGATTATCTACGCAAACTCAGAGCTTCTGTTAAGTTCCTTTCCTGTGAACCTCTTCTCGAAGACTTAGGCGAAATGTGTCTTGATGGCATTGATTGGGTTATCGTTGGTGGTGAGAGTGGTCCAAAAGCAAGGCCGATGCAAGCGGAATGGGCTATAAATATACGTAATCAAGTGGAAAACCAAAATGCTGCGTTTTTCTTCAAACAGTGGGGAACATGGGGAAGTGATGGCATTAAAAGAAGTAAGGCGAAAAATGGAAAATTACTTGAAGGACAAGTGGTACAGAAAATGCCTAAAGAGTCTATTTAATAGAGCTTTTCATTGCTTCTTAAACACGAAAAAGCCCTCTTGTCTTTCAGCATGCTGAAGGCAAGAGGGCTGTATTTATTGGTTGGTTTAGTCGAAATGTCGTTGCTATGCGGTCGGCGGCTTAGAAGGGCAGATCGTCTTCTGAGCTCTGCTCGGCTGCGGGTGCTGCAGGCTGTGCTGCGGGCTGAACGGGTGCTGCGGGCTGTGCAGGAGCCGGACCGAAAGCTGCGCCTGGAACAATGCCGGGCTGCATGCCTACTGCTGCGGGATCAACCTGACGCACGTCGAAAGCACGGATGCTGTTAAACCAGCGTCCGTTGTACTCGTGAGCGTCGATGTCGAACGATACGTTCACTTCCTGGCCCAACTGTATGTTGAAACGGCTGATGCGGTCAGCGCCGAATACGCTGAACACCATCTTCTTTGGATATGCGTCGTGAGTCTCGATGACGTAATCCTGCGCCTTCCACTCACCGCGTGCTGATACACCGCTTTTCGGTTCCATTACGGCGATAACTTTTCCTTGAATCTCCATTTGTCTTTGATTGTATTTAATGTGTTATAATTGCGTAGTATATATTTAATCGGAGTGCGAAATTAATAAAATTGTTCAAGATAGAAAAACTTTTGTTGTAGTTTTTATTTTTGGTGTTGCTTTTTAAGCAATTTTCATTACCTTTGTAGCCAAAACAATAATATAAAAACATAAGAACAATGCAATTCACATTATCAAGCGGAACGCTAAATGCGCGACTTCAGACCCTCGTTAGGGTTATCGGTGGCAAGAACGCCATAAGTATATTGGACTGTTTCCTTTTCGAGGTTGCCAACAACACCCTCACCGTCACTGCAAGTGACTCGGAGAATGTGATGCAGGCCACTATAGAACTCGACGAGTGCACAGGCGAGGGACGCTTCGCTCTGCCTAATCATACCATTCTCAACGCTGTGAAGGAGCTGCCCGAGCAGCCGCTTCAGATGACTATCGACGACCAGAGTCTGTCGGTGGTTGTCGACTATCAGAACGGTTCGTTCAGCCTGGCTGCCCTGCCAGCCGACGACTATCCGGTGATGCCCGACATGAGCGACGACGCTACTGTGCTCACTCTCAACCAGCAGCTTTTGGCTGAGAACGTCTCACGCTCGCTCTTTGCTACTGCTCAGGACGAGATTCGTCCGGTGATGGGCGGCATTCTGTTCGACCTAAAGGCCGACGGACTGACCGTTGTGGCTACCGACGGACACAAGCTGGTGCGCAACCGCATTCTCAATGTTGTGGCTGAGGAAGAACCTACATCGTTCATCCTGCCGCAGAAGCCGGCACAGTTGCTGAAGGGTGTACTTGCCAAGGGCGAGGGCGATGTTGTGGTGCGCTTTGCTGCCAACAGCTGCGAGTTCAAGTATGACGGAGGCGAGTTCCGCTGCCGTCTGATTGAGGGTCGCTATCCTAACTACAACTCGGTGATTCCTACCAACAACACCAACTGTCTGACTGCCGACCGCAAGACCATGCTCGGTGCCCTGAAGCGTGTATTGCCGTTCTCAAGCGAGAGCAGTCGTCTGGTGCGCTTCCATCTGGAGAAGGGACTGCTGCGTCTGCAGGCTTCTGACATCGACTTCGCAACAAGCGCTAAGGAGAGCATTGCATGCGAATATGCCGGAACTACAATGGACATCGGCTTCAAGGGCGACTCGGTATGCGAGATTCTCAACAATCTGAGCAGCGACGAGGTGACCGTGCAGCTGGCTGACCCAAGCCGCGCCGGAGTGTTTGTGCCGGTAGAGCAGCCTGAGAATCAGGAAATCCTGATGCTTATGATGCCAATGTTGCTGAACGACTAAATTAAATAGAATTAGGAGTTAGGAATGTTGAATGTTGAATTAGTGCGCTTCGCGCATTAGGAATTATAGAATTTCGAATTGAGAGTTGTCAATCAATTCAACATTGAACAACTCAAAATCGGCAAAGCCGACTAATTCAACATTCCTAATTCAAAATTCAAAATTAATACAGCGGCTCTGCCGCTTATATTATATAATGAAACTAAATCTTACACGACCCCTTGTTGTCTTCGATCTTGAGACAACGGGACTTGACCTCGTGCGCGACCGCATAATCCAGCTTTCTTACATTAAGGTTATGCCCGACGGCGAGGAACGACGCGAGAACCTGCTCGTTAATCCAGGCAAGGCCATTCCGCAGGAGGTGACCGAACTGACCGGCATCAGCAATGACGACGTGAAGGACGCACCTACATTCAAGGAGATTGCCCCGAAGCTGAACGAGAAAATGAAGGACTGCGACTTTGCAGGATACAATTCCAACCACTTCGACATACCGATGCTCGCCGAGGAATTTCTGCGTGCCGGCATCGACTTCGACTTCTCGAAATGCCGACTCATCGACGCTCAGACCATATTCCACAAGATGGAACGCCGCAATCTGGCTGCCGCATACAAATTCTTCTGCGGACGCAAGATGGAGGACGACTTCACCGCTCACCGTGCCGACGAGGATACTGAGGCTACCTACCGTGTGCTCATGGCTGAGCTCGACATGTATGCTCCGGGCGTACAGGAGGAACCCGACCGTGTGCTGGAGAACGACATGGACTTCCTGGCTGAATTCTCAAAGCAGAACGACAATGTAGACTTTGCCGGTCGCATAGTATGGAAACCGCTGCTCGGTGCCGACGGCAAGCCATTGCTCGACAAGGACGGCAAGGAACGCAAGTTTGAGGCTTTCAACTTCGGCAAGTATAAGGGACGTTCGGTGGCTGACGTGCTGCGTGCCGACCCTGGCTACTATAGCTGGATGATGACTGGCGACTTCACATTCAACACCAAGCAGGTGCTGACACGCATCCGCCTGAAGGGATTTAATAAATGAATTAGGAATTTTGAGTTTTGAATTTTGAATTAGTCGCGGCTTCGCCTGCGATTATGAATTTTTGAGTTATGAATTTTCAATTCAAAAATGAACAACTCAAAATCGGCAAAGCCGACCAATTCAAAACTCAAAATTCAAAACTCAAAAATCAAAACTATGCTAAAGGGCAAGAAAATAGTATTGGGCATAACAGGCTCTATAGCCGCCTATAAGTCGTGTCTGCTGATACGCGAATTTGTGAAGCAGGGAGCTGAGGTGCAGGTGGTGATAACACCTGCCGGTAAGGAGTTTATCACTCCCATTACGCTGTCGGCTCTGACACATAAGCCAGTGGTGAGCGAGTTCTTCTCGCAGCGCGACGGCACATGGAACTCGCATGTCGACCTCGGACTGTGGGCTGATGCAATGGTGATAGCTCCGTGTACTGCCAGCACTATGGGCAAGATGGCGCACGGCGTGGCTGACAATATGCTCATCACTACATATCTGTCGATGAAGGCTCCGGTGTTCATAGCTCCTGCCATGGACCTCGACATGTATCGACACCCGTCTACTCAGGCCAATATGCAGACCCTGCTGTCGTATGGCAACCACATCATTGAGCCGGCTGACGGCTTTCTGGCAAGCGGACTGGAGGGTAAGGGACGTATGGAGGAGCCGGCTGTGATAGCACGCCGCATATCTGAATTCTTCGACCGTAAGGACAGCAACTCGCCATTGGTGGGCAAGAAGGTGATGATAACAGCCGGACCTACGTATGAGCGTATTGACCCAGTACGCTTCATCGGCAACTACTCGAGCGGCAAGATGGGATTTGCCATTGCCGAGGAGTGTCGCCGACGCGGTGCCGACGTGACGATAGTGTGCGGTCCGGTTAGCCTGAAATGCGACGACGGCATACGGCGTGTAGACGTGGAAAGCTGTGAGGAGATGTATCAGGCTGCCACACGCGAGTTTGCCAATGCCGACGTGGCTGTGCTGGCTGCTGCTGTGGCTGACTTCAAGCCAGCCGACGTTGCCGACCGCAAGATAAAGCGCGAGAAGGACGACCTCGTGATGCGTCTGTGTCCTACGCACGACATTGCTGCGGCTCTGGGACAGGCAAAGACCGAGCGCCAGACCATTGTGGCTTTTGCGCTTGAGACCAACGACGAGGAGGCAAACGCTCAGCGCAAGCTCGAAAAGAAGAATGCCGACTTCATCGTGCTCAACAGTCTGCGCAACGAGGGTACGTGTTTCCGCACCGACGACAACCAGATAGAGATAATCAGCCGTAAGGACAAGAAGCAGTATCCCAAGTGCTCGAAGGCTGAGACGGCTCAATACATCGTGGACAAGATTGAGGCCACAGTAAGCCACAAATAGTCATAACACACATATATAATTATGATGTCAATTCGATTGCTAACATCGTTTGTTGCCGCCGTGATGTGTGGGGTGGGGTGTGCCGACGTGCATGCCCAGGAACTCGACGCACGCATCAGCATCAACCACTCGCAGGTGCAGGGCACTGACGCAAGCGTGTTCGATGACCTCGAACAGAATCTGACGCGGTTTGTCAACGAGCGCCAGTGGACCAGTATGCAGTTCTACAAGAATGAGCGCATACAGTGCAGCTTCAACATAACGGTGACTAAATACGACAAGGCATCGAATGTGTTCACATGCAAGGCTGTGGTGCAAGCCAACCGACCCGTGTACAACGCCTCGTACACCACGACGCTGTACAGCAATACCGACAACGACTTCAACTTCGAGTATGCGCAGTTCGACCAGATACAGTTCAACGAGGAGCAGGTGGACAACCAGCTCACGGCGCTCATGGCTTATTACGCCTATCTGATTATCGGACTCGACCTCGACTCGTTTGCTCCGATGGGAGGTGAGGATGTGCTGCAGCAATGCATGAATCTGACCAACAATGCTCAGAATCTGAACTATCCCGGATGGAAGGCTTTTGACAGCAGCCGTAACCGATTCGCCATAATCAACGACTATCTTGACGGAGCGATGAAGCCTTTCCGCCAGTTGCAGTACGACTACTATCGCAACGGACTCGACGTGATGGCGACCAACGCCGACCGCGGACGTGCTGCCATAACGACAGCGCTGGAGGAAGACCTGAAGAAGGCACATGCCGACCGACCGCTGAGTCTGCTGCCGCAGATATGGACCGACTACAAGCGCGACGAACTTGCCAACATATATCGAGGCAAGGGTACGCAGAAGGAGAAACAGAGTGTTTACGACATATTGTTTGGTATCAATGCCAGCCAGAATACGGCTTGGGAAAAGATAAAGGAATAGATTATGCTGAAAAAACTTGACATAAGAAACTTTACGCTTATAGACCATCTGGAGATGCTCTTCTATCCCGGATTCTCCGTTATCACGGGCGAGACGGGAGCCGGCAAGAGTATCATCATCGGGGCTATCGGACTGTTGCTGGGCAATAGGGCGGACACCAAGATGGTGAAGCGTGGGCGCGACAAGTGTATCGTCGAGGCAACGTTCGACCTTAGTGTGTATCACTCGGACGTGCTGAAGGACTTCTTCGAGCGCAACGATCTCGACTATGAGCCTGAGGAATGTCTGCTCAGACGCGAGGTGAACGCCAACGGCAAGAGCCGGGCTTTCATCAACGACACGCCGGTGACGCTGGCGCTGATACGCGAACTGGGCGAACAGCTCATCGACATACACAGCCAGCACCAGAACCTGCTGCTCAATCGCGAGGACTTCCAGCTGAATGTGGTGGACATAATCGCCCACGACAAGAAGCAATTGGCCGACTACCAGGTGTCGTACGGCAAGTATCGCAAGACGCAGGACGAACTGGCACGTGTGAAGGAAGAGATTGAGCGCAATCGTGAGAACGAGGACTTCCTGCGTTTTCAGCAGAAGGAACTCGCCGACGCCAATCTTGTAGACGGCGAACAGGAGACGCTCGAACAGACGGCAGAGATGATGAGTCATGCCGAGGACATAAAGCGTGTGCTGCATGAGGCAGACCAGTGTCTGGCGGGCGAGGAAATGAGCATCGTGAACGAGGTGCGCCAGCGTGCGTCGCAGTTGCGAAGCATAGCCGACATCTATCACGAAGCGCAGGAGATGGCCGACCGACTGGACAACTGCTATGTCGAGCTGAAGGACATTTCGCAGGAGATTGCATCGCACATCGATGACGTGGAGTTCGACCCCGTGAAATACAACGAGACTACCGAACGCCTCGACACCATATACTCATTGCAGCAGAAATATCATGTGGCTACCGTTGAGGAGCTTATAGCCAAGAAGGCTGAACTCGACGCCCAGCTCGGCAACATCGACAATAGCGACGAGCGACTGGAGGAGTGCAAGCAACGTGTTGAGGCGCTGAAGGCTGAGTGCACGCAGAAGGCTGCTGTGCTGAGCGAGGTGCGCCGCAAGGCTGCCGTAGAGGTAGAAGGCGAACTTGCCAAGCTGTTGGCTCCGCTGGGAATACCTAATGTAAGGTTTAAGGTGCAGATTACTACCGGCGAACTTGCCCAGAAGGGTGTCGACAAGGTGATGTTCCTATTCAGCGCCAACAAGAGCACCGACATGCTGCCCGTATCGCAGGTAGCTTCGGGTGGCGAGATTGCACGTGTGATGCTGTCGCTCAAGGCCATGATAAGCAAGGCAATAGGATTGCCTACCATCATATTCGACGAGATTGACACAGGTGTGAGCGGACGCGTGGCTGAGCAGATGGCGCACATAATGCGTGGCATGGGCGAAGTGAACCGACAGGTTATCTGTATCACCCACCTGCCGCAGATTGCCGCTTACGGCTCTACACACTATAAGGTGGCTAAGCACGAGGCTGAGAGTGGCACGGTGAGCACGATGACACAGCTCACGCCCGACCAGCGCATAACGGAGATAGCCCAAATGCTCAGCGGTAGCGACGTGACACAGGCGGCTATAGACAACGCCAAGTCGCTATTAATGAAAGAAAAGAAATAAAAGTATATAGAATATTTATTATGAATCGATTTTTTGTTACTGTCTTTGCAGTCTTTGCTATGGCGATGGCATCGTTTGCCCAGCCATCAGCAGTCAAGAATGCTGCAAAGTCAACGTTCCGTCTGGTATGCTATGACGCGAACGGCAACCGCAATGCCGAGACTTACGGTGTGTTCACATCGACCGACGGTGAGGCTGTTGCACCATGGTCGGCACTGTCGACGGCAGCGCGTGCTGAGGTGGTCGACTTCAATGGCAAGACATATAATGTACGCACACTGGTTGGCGTAAACGAATTGTATGACGTGTGCCGTTTTCGTGTAGATGCTTCAAAGACTCAGCCGGCTGCAATGGCTACTGCAACGGTGCCTGCCAACTCAAAGGTGTGGCTCGTCAACTTTGCCGACAAGAAGGTGAAGACCGACGAGTATTCGGTAGAGCGAAGCGAGAAGTTTATGGACAAGTATGCTTACTACATTTTTGCCTATAACGACAAGAGTGGTGTGGCTGGCAGTCCGTTTGTCAATGCCAACGGTCAGGTGATAGGACTGTTGCAGCAGTCGGAGACCAACATCGAGACACATGCCGTAGACCCGCGTTTTGCAACGACATTGGCATTCAATTCTTTGGATGTGGCTCGTCCCGATTACAACAAGACAGCTATACGTATGCAGTTGCCCGACGACAGCAAGCAGGCACTGCTGATGATTATGCTTACTTCGGAGCGTCAGGATTCAGCCAAGTATGTGGGCTACATCGCCGACTATATCGCCAAGTTCCCGCAGCATGTTGACGGTTATACTACGAGTGCTTTGCGCAAGAGCGGCAATGGCGACTTTGCCGGTGCCGATGCCGATATGAAGCAGGCGCTGAAGCATGCTACAAACAAGGCAGAGGCTCATGCCGAATATTCGCGTGTGATGTATCAGAAGCTTATCTACAGCAACGACTCGTTGTATAAGGAGTGGACCCTGGACAAGGCTCTCGGTGAGGCAGAGGAGGCTTATAAGATTGACCCGCAGCTGGCTTATCGCCACAGCGCTGCCCAGATACTCTTCTCGAAGCGTGAGTATGCCAAGGCTTACGATATATTCAATGAGTTGTCGAAGACCTCGTTTGCCAATAGCGAGGTGTTCTACGAGGCTGCCCAGTGTAAGGCTCAGCTTGGTGCCAAAAACGAGGAATTGATAGTGTTGCTCGACAGTGCTGTGGCACGTTGCACCAAGCCGTATACTTCGGTGGCTGCTCCGTATGTGCTTGCACGCGGACAGATGTACGACGCCATGAAGGACTATCGTCGCGCCTTGGCCGACTACAACGAATACGATACTATAATGTATGGTCGTGCCAATGCCGATTTCTACTTCACACGCTACAAGTGTGAGGTCAACATGCGTCAGTATCAGGTGGCTCTCAACGACATCGCACACGCCGCTTATGTGTGTGAGCCGCAGATGCGCCCCATCTATCTGGCTGAGATGGCTTCGCTACAGCTCCGTGTCAATATGCTCGACAATGCTGTGAAGACTGCCGACCTCTGCTTGCAGCTGGATGCCGACAACACCGACGCCCTACTTATCAAGGGTGTAGCCCTCGTAGGACTGAAGAAGAAACCTGAGGCTATGGAGTGTCTGCAACGAGCCAAGACTCTGGGCGACCAGCGTGCCGATGAGTATATAAAGAAATACAAATAAGAATGTTGAATTTTGAGTGTTGAATTTTGAATTAGTCGGCTTCGCCGATTTTGAATTGACGAATTTAGAATTCATAATTGAATAATTCCTAATGCGCAAAGCGCACTAACTCCTAATTCAAAACTCCTAATTCGCAAAGTGCACTAACTCCTAATTAGAAACTAAAAAAGCGCTTGAACACTAAATGTTGTGTTCAAGCGCTTTTATGTATATTAATTCAAAAATTGAAAATTCAACATCGGCGTTAGCCGACCAATTCAAAATTCAAAATTAATAATTGTCATCGTCGTCGGTAACGTCTTCTGCCTCAAGGTTGAGGTCTTCGGGGTCGGTATCGAATGTGGTGCGATAGCTCTCCTCTGTGAGCTTGTCCTCATCGAATGTATCGTCGTCGTCGTCATCATCGTACTTGTCGTCCGGCAAATCGAGATCGTCGTCGTCCTCATCGTCTTCGTCGTCGTAGTTCTTAGCCTTCTTGGTTGTCTCGCTTTCGAGGCTTGCAACCGGCTTCTCCATTTCAGGCTTCTCCTTAGCGAAGATGGCCTCAATCCATGCACCCTTGGCAATCTCAAGCACCTCAAAGCCGTCGTTCACCTTCTTCTCGTACATTCCGCCCGGCTTGTGCAGACGATCCTTGGGCAGTGTAGTGGTGCTGATGTCGAATCCGCTCTCGATGATGTCCTGAATGCTCTGCGAGAGTGAGTCCCATCCACCGCCAAAGTTGCGGTCGAGAACCTCAATGAGCTTGGCAGCCGAGATGTGACGTATGTTCTCGTATGTAAGGTCGGTGACGCGCATAATCTGACGCTTCTTGATGGCCCACTTGCTATTATCGCCTTCGTCAGCACCCAGCGAACCAATCTTGAAGTCGCGGGCTTCATATTTCTTGATTACTTCAGGGCGGTCAATCTTTATCTCTTCTATTTCGAAAGCGCTTTTGATAACATCGAAGTAGTGTCTCTTGTTGTCCTTGAAATCAGATTCCTTTTTGGCCGATTCCCACATACGTAAGATGTCATTCTCCTGCAATTCCCATACATTACTCTTTGTTAGAGTCTTGAGTGTCAAAGCTTTCTGTTGTTTCATATATTATTAATTTGTTTTCGTTTTATGTTTTGTTTAGTCTATCTTGCTCATCAGCCCAAAGGCCGATGGAAAAACGTGTTGCAAAAGTATATACTTTACTCCTAATTCACAAGTTTTTATCGAAAAATATAATACGTCGGAGCTATAAAAAATCGTGAGTTAAGTTTTTTGAATACAAGTGTTGCGTATATCATTTATATTTAATAATTTTGTCAGGATTTATGAGTGAACCTTTAGCTGAAAGAATGAGACCTCGCACTCTCGACGATTATGTCGGGCAGAAACATTTGGTGGGCGAGGGGGCCGTCCTGCGCAAGATGATTGACGCGGGGCGCATATCGTCGTTTATATTGTGGGGACCTCCGGGTGTGGGCAAGACCACGTTGGCGCAGATTATTGCCAACAAACTCGAGACTCCATTCTACACACTGAGTGCCGTAACGTCGGGTGTGAAGGATGTGCGCGAAGTGATAGAGCGTGCCAAGAGCGGACGTTTCTTCAGTACGGCATCGCCAATACTGTTTATCGACGAGATTCACCGCTTCTCGAAGTCGCAGCAGGATTCGCTGCTCGGTGCCGTGGAGCGAGGTGTGGTGACGCTGATAGGTGCCACTACAGAGAACCCCTCGTTTGAGGTGATACGCCCGTTGCTGTCGCGCTGTCAGCTGTATGTGCTAAAGTCGCTCGACAAGGACGACCTGCTCGAACTGCTTCAGCGTGCCATTACTACCGACACCGAACTGTCCAAGCGCCACATCGAGCTGAAGGAGACCGACGCCATGCTGCGCTATAGCGGTGGCGACGCGCGCAAGTTGCTCAACATCCTCGAACTCGTGGTTGAGGCCGACAGCAACGACCCTGTTGTCATCACCGACGACATCGTGGCAAGCCGTTTGCAACAGAACCCACTGGCTTACGACAAGGGGGGCGACATGCACTACGACATCATATCGGCATTCATCAAGAGCATTCGTGGCAGCGACCCCGATGCCGCTCTCTACTGGATGGCACGAATGATAGAGGCAGGCGAAGACCCGCAGTTCATAGCTCGACGTGTGGTGATATCAGCAGCCGAAGACGTAGGACTTGCCAATCCAAACGCCCTGTTGCTTGCCAATGCCGCCTTCGATGCCGTAATGAAGATAGGTTGGCCCGAGGGACGCATTCCGCTGGCTGAGGCTGTAGTGTATCTCGCTACAAGTCCTAAGAGCAATTCGGCATACAAGGCCATCAACGATGCCCTGTCGCTGGTGAAGCAGACTGGCAATCAGCCCGTGCCATTGCATTTGCGCAATGCTCCCACACAACTCATGCAAAGCCTGGGCTATCACGACGGATATAAATACTCGCACGACTATCCGGGCAATTTCACACCCCAACAATACCTCCCCGACGCATTGGTTGACACACGCCTATGGCATGCCCAACACTCGCCAGTAGAGGAAAAATCGTATCAACAGATGTTGCGCCTTTGGGGCGATAGATTTAAAGATAAAGATTGAAAAAATGAAAATAGTAGTTTTAGACGGAAAAGGTGTTAATCCTGGCGATATGTCGTGGAGCGGCATAGAGCAGTTTGGCGACCTTACCGTATACGAGCGCACTGCGCCCGATGAAGTTTTGAGTCATGTTGGCGATGCCGAGATTGCGCTCACCAACAAGACAGTGTTCAATGCCGACACCATTGCACGCCTCACCAATACCAAATATATAGGTGTGCTGGCTACCGGATATAATGTAGTTGACCTTGAGGCGGCTTCACGCCACGGCATCGTAGTGACAAACATTCCTGCCTATAGCACCGACAGCGTGGCGCAACATACATTTGCCCACATTCTCAACGTCACCAATCAGGTAGACCATTATGCACGTGCTTCGCGCGACGGAGAGTGGAGCCGTTGCCCCGATTTCTGCTATTGGGACAGTCCGCTGGTAGAGTTGGCTAGCAAGAATATTGGTATTGTAGGATTGGGACATATCGGTATGAAGGTGGCTTCGATAGCTCTCTGCTTCGGTATGAATGTATATGCTTATACAAGCAAGAGTTCCGACCAGTTGCCGCAGGGCATAAAGAAGGCAACGATGGAAGGACTGCTGAGCGTAAGCGACATCATCACCCTACACTGTCCGCTCAACGAAGAGACCAACCGACTCATCTGCGCCGACACCATACAGCACATGCGCGACGGAGTGATAATAGTAAATACAGGACGCGGACCACTGGTCGACGAGAACGACATGGCGGCAGCCTTGCACACGGGCAAGGTAGGAGCCTACTGTGCCGATGTGATGTGCTCAGAGCCACCGTCGGGTGACAACCCGCTGTTCTGCGAACCTCACGCCTATATAACGCCGCATGTGGCATGGGCATCGGTAGAGGCACGCACCAGACTTATGAGTATTGCCGAGAACAATATCAAGGCTTTTCTTAATGGAACACCCCAAAATGTAGTGAACAAGATATGATGCCTAATGAAGATCTTTACGGCCCACTGCTCAATGTGATAGAGTTTTTGGGAACATTCGCCTTCGCCATCTCGGGCATACGCCATGCAGCTGCCAAGCGTTTCGATTGGTTTGGAGGATTTGTATGTGGCGTTGCCGTGGCCATTGGTGGCGGTACGCTGCGTGATATGATGTTGGGAGTGACTCCTTTCTGGATGACCTCTTCCATATACCTCATCTGTACGTTTATGGCGCAGCTGTTTGTCATTGTCTTTGCCCGTTCGCTCAAGCGATTGGACAATACATGGTTTTTCTTTGACACATTAGGTCTGGCGCTTTTCACGGTAGCCGGTCTGCAGAAGACGCTCGATTGCGGTCATGCATTCTGGGTGGCGATAATAATGGGAACCATAACAGGATCGGCAGGCGGTGTAATCCGTGACGTGTTGCTCAACAACGTGCCCGTTATCTTCCAGAAGGAGATATACGCCATGGCGAGCGTCATAGGAGGTTTGGCATACTGGGGACTCGTAGAGTGCGGTTGCGACATGACCATTTCGGTCATCATCGCATTCTTCCTCATTGTGGCAATACGCATCCTCGCTGTGAAATATCACATCTCGCTGCCGGTGCTAAAGGGCGAAGAATAACATATTCGCCCCTAACTATAGTGCTATTTATAGCTAAAATACACCTCTATAGCAATTTTTTTGCATAAAAGTCGAGTCAGTTTTTGCCAATTAGAAAAAAAACATTACCTTTGCACTCGATTTGTAGGTTCCGTAGCTCAGTTGGATTAGAGCAACAGCCTTCTAAGCTGTGGGTCTTGGGTTCGAACCCCAACGGAATCACAAACTAAAAAAAGAGGATTTTACTTCGGTAAAGTCCTCTTTTTTTAGTTTGTGATGGTATGTTTGAAGACGATTCATAATAGTGAAAAACATTTAATAGTCAAGTATAATGAAGAATAATATTTTAGGAATTTCGCTGATGGGCATGGCTTTGGCAATGCCTGTAGCTACTGCTTCAGCACAGGGAACAGTAGAGGATTACAACAGAGCCTATGACGTGCGTCGTCAATTCGTTGCCGACTCCGTGTTTCACTGGGTACGCTCGTCGGCTTGGTGTGACTCTTCGCACGTGTTGCATTATCAGATTTCTACTCCTCAAGGCAAGAAGTTTGTTTCGTATGATGCCGACAAGGATGAACTGAAAACCTACGATTCGCAGCAAGCGATGGAGAAAGCTTTGGGCATAAAGCCTCGTCCTGTCAATAAGCCCAGATTTGGCAGACGCCACGTGCGCCATTGGATGGAGGTAGACGAGGAGAAGGATGCTTATCCAGTACTATCGCCTGATGGCAAGATGGAGGCTTATATAGAAGGTTATAATGTAGTGATTCATGAGGCAGGAAAACCTTATACAGAAGCCAAGCGAATCCTTACTCAAGACGGCACTATAGGCTGCTATTACAGCAATCGCATCCAGTGGAGTCCTGATAGTAAGCACATCTTTGTCTGCAAGCGAGTGCCCGTAGAGAAGCGTTATGTTTACTATGTAGAATCTTCGCCTTCCGACCAGTTGCAGCCTATACTCCACAAACAAGAGTATGCCAAGCCTGGTGATGCGGTGCCACAGCATTTTCCAGTTATCATTGATGTGGCTTCTGGCAAGAAGGTAGAGGCTGACAAGCATCTAATAGAAAACCAGTATGCTCTGGAGTGGATGCAATGGACACCCGACAGCAAGGAGGTGACGATGGAGTACAATCAGCGTGGTCATCATCTCTATCAGATGTTGGCGATGGATGCCGAGACAGGAAAACTTCGTACCGTGGTGGAGGAGCGTGCCAATACCTTCGTGAACTATTCGCGTCTTTGGCGCCAGTTTATCAAAGACGGCAAGCAGCTGCTATGGCTGAGCGAGCGCGACAATTGGAATCATCTGTATCTATATGATGTGCAGAAGGCCAAGGTGATTCGTCAGATTACCAAGGGCGAATGGTTTGTACGCGGCATTCAGCGTGTGGACGAGGAGAAGGGAGAAATCTACTTCTCGGCATGTGGTATGAACAAGAATGAGGACCCTTATCTAGTACATTATTATAAGATAGGTATGGATGGTAAGAATCTGGTGGCGCTCACTCCTGAAGAGGGCAACCACAGTGTACAATATACCTATGACTATCGCTACCTGTTAGATACCTATTCGAAGGTGGATGTGGCTCCGGTCACAGTGCTCAGAGATGCGCAGACTGGCAAGCTCGTAAAGACTATGGAAACTGCCGATATTTCAACCTTGAAGAAGCATGGATGGCAGACGCCTGAGGTGTTTGTGGCAAAAGGTCGTGACGGCAAAACTGATATGTGGGGTATAATACAGCGTCCAAGTAATTTCAATCCTAACAAGAAATATCCGGTTATAGAATACATTTATTCCGGTCCGGGCGATGCATACACTCCTAAGAGTTTTATGCCATACAATAGGTATACCACTTCGTTGGTCGAATTAGGATTCATTGTGGTTCAGCTTGATGCAATGGGCACTTCATATAGAGGCAAGAAATTTGAGGAGGTTTGCTACAAGAATCTTAAGGACGCCGGATTCCCCGACCGTGAACTTTGGATTAAGGCTGCGGCTAAGAAGTATCCTTATATGGACATCGACAATGTTGGCATCTATGGTTGTTCGGCTGGCGGACAGGAGAGTACTACAGCCGTATTGCTGCATGGCGACTTCTATAAGGCTGCTTACAGCGCATGTGGTTGTCACGACAACCGTATGGACAAAATCTGGTGGAACGAGCAGTGGATGAGTTGGCCCGTTGACTCAAGTTACGTGGAGTGTAGCAATGTGGAGAATGCCCATAAGCTGGAGCGTCCGCTTATGCTCGTAGTAGGCGAGATAGACGATAATGTAGATCCGTCGAGTACATATCAAGTTGTGAATGCCTTGCAGAAAGCCAACAAGGATTTTGAGCTCGTGGTCATTCCTGGTGCCCACCATACTATGGGCGAACTCTATGGCGAGCACAAACGCTATGATTTCTTTGTGAAGAATATGCTTGGCGTGAACCCTCCGAAATGGAATCAGGTGAATAGCAAATAATGTTCACCGCTCCACTTCTTAATTGTAAAAGATGATGTAGTGATATAAAGACAGCTTCCATACTGCGAAAGTATGGAAGCTGTGTTTGCATACTACTTGATTCTTATAGTATGTTTTTTAGATAAGGACCTGTTTGTTACAATCCAGTCTTCAGTCCAGATTGTCTGAAGTTGAATTCATCAAAAACGTCACCGGCTTCTATTTCAAGTTTGATGAAGCGAAAACCGTTTGATGTGGTTGGCTGAATCGTCACGGTCAACTTGTTACCCTCGCACTTAGCTGTCAGCCAATCTGATTTTATGGAAAAGTTTTCGTGGTCGTTGTATTCGGCATAAAAGTGCTTTTCAGTGCCTCCAGGCTCTGATTCGGTTACTTCTGTCAGCCAAAACGAACTGTAGTTTTTACAATAGAAGACAAACGTGCCTCCATTTGGCGATACATGAATATTGCCGTCACTTGATTTCTTTACTTCTGTTTGCCACTTCATAGGGTCCCAGTCGCCATCTTCTTTACTGCAAGAGGATATAAAAAGTGGAATAACCAATAGTAACAATAACCATAATCTTCTTTTCATAGTTTTCTTCTTTATGTTTATCACTACTATTAAAATTCAAAAGTATAGCAAATCTTGTATGGGAAGAGAAGAAAAATAGTCAGCGTTTTTATATGTAACTTTGTACAATTGCCTCGTCATACCAGCCAGTCACCTGCTTACCGTTCTCAATGTCACGGCGCACCTGCTCGTTGCCAATCTCCTCAACCGAGTTCACCATCTTCACCTTACCACCAGTCTTCTCGGCAGCCTTACCAATCCGCTCGTTCAAAGACTCAGAAAGGCTCAGCGAGGCATAGTCAGGCTTATTACCCAATGGCTCAGTACGATAATGCACCCCGCTTTCTTCCCTTACCTTTACGCCAAGTTCCGAAAGTCTGTCAAGTACATCCTTTAGCTTGTCTGCCTTTATCTCAGCAAGCATAGTGTTTCCTCTTGTCTCAAAGTTACCACCGTCAACCATTTTCAGTAGCTCTTTATCCAGGAAATACTTGCCTCCCTTCTTGTTGCTCTTCGGGACACGAATGGTATAGTTTCGTGCCATTTTCATGTAGTCGAAACCTTGCGCTATCTTCACATCTTCGTCCGAAGAAGTAATCTCTGTTATGCCACCCTTGTTAGATGGCAATTCGAATTTTTCTGCTACGCTATTTATAGGCTTCTCGTTGGCAAGACCGTTCGGCTCAAATTTCTCAGGCATCAAAATGCCAGTCTTCACCTCGCCCGTGTCTGTTGTGTACTTAACCAACTGACCGCCCAAGCCTTGCTCCTTAGTGTCAATCAAAGCTTGCAGCAGGTTTCCGGTAATGATATATCCGTCCTTACGGCTCTCGTTGCTTGTCAGCTTGTCCCAGTTGGAGGCGTCCATACTCAGCACACGCAGATGCTTGTCACCCATCGCGGATGCCTGTCTTGTCAATCTGTCAATAATACCTATAACGTCTGCCTTGTCGCTTCCGAGTCCTACTTTCCCATTTATCGGGAACGTTATCTTTCTTCGACCGTCCAAGGTGGCGAATGATATTGTTGAGGCATTTGTCGAGAAGTTGTCGGTTATCTTTATGTCTATCAGTCTGCCATAGCTGTTGCCGAATCCGCTCAACTCAGCAGGATTGTTCATGTCTGTTGGCAGCACAAATGCGTCTTCTGTGTTGAAGGTTTCAAGCGCACGCTCAAACACGCCATACTTCGACTTTAGGTTCTTTACCACTTCATCAAGCTTTGTCTTCTCGTCGCTGTAGATGCTTTCGTACTGATAGCCAGCCATCTTCTCTATCTGCTCGTCGCTCATTCCGGTTCCATTCTGAGCCTTCTTTGCGTCCTTGATATACTTCTCCTTTGCCTTTGTCGCCGCCTTCACGGCACGCTCCTCGTATTTCTGAGTAGCTTCGGCTATCTTATTGTCAAAGTATTCTTTTGTAGCAGCTATCTTCTCAGTGCGGTACTCGTCCCAACTCTTGCCGCCCGTGAGTCCGTCCTGAGCTTTCTTTACCTCCTCGGCTTTCATAGGCTTTTTCAGCACAGCCATGTTCACCTTCTCTACATAGGTGTTGTCGGCAAAAGCGTTGTTGCCGCCTGGCTCTGAACCTTCCTTCCAAATGCCTTTGTTTATGGTTTTTGCTTTCAACGGCAACTCGGTTATCTCCAAGTCGTTTTCGCCCATTTCGTTCAGACGCTGTATCTCGGCTGCATAAAGGTCTCCTATCTCTTGCAACATCTTCTCCTGCTCTTTCACTTTCAGCAGAGCCATACGGCCAAGCAACTTGCTCGCGTCGCCTCCTGCTTCACTACTCATACCGTCAGAAGAAGCTACCAGTTTCTGCGGGTCTACTGCCGATAAGTCTGCTCCATAAGACTTCTCCCATCCGAATGGGTCTGCCATACGTGCATACAAGTCAAGGTGTTCAGCCATGTATTCCTTCACTACCTTGTCGCCGTACTTGTTGGTAATGTCGGCTACTTCCATTTCGTTGAACTTGCTCTTCTGTGAAGAAGTGGTGTTTGCGTCCAATGATTTCAACTTTGCCTTGAACATCATCAATAGTCGCTGCTCTGCCGGGATAAGCGACACAACGTATTCGTATGCGCCTCTTGCCACCTGCCCCGTTCTGTCTATACGTCCACGCATCTGCACCTCATCGTTCACGTCAAGCTGCTGCTGGGCAACAATCATGACACGTTTTCTCTGGTCGGCATATTTGCTTGAAGCATGGAGTGATATACCAGTTGCTGCACTCTTGTTCAGGATTAGCGCGTCTATCTGTCCGTCGTTAAACTCTCTAGCAAGTTTCTTCTTGTCTGTGTCCCCACGCTTCACCTTCGTTACCGTGCCGTTCTCGTTATACACAAACTCTGTCTGCCTGCCAGTCAACTCGCCTACCTTATATCCTGCCTTCGTCAGTTCGTTCTTGATAACGTCGATAGGCGAGAGCGATAGTCCGGTACTTGTCTTTCTTATCTTTTCTTCAAGCGCATGGTATGCTTCAACGGCATCTGCGCCTAAGTCTGATAGGTTTATGTATCCGCTTTCGCTTTCATCTTTGGCGTTCTTGCTTGTATAGCGAAGCGTACCTTCAAGTCCTTTCTTTAGTGATGTGCCCAAGTCCGGTGCGTCCATTTCTTCGCCAAGCGCAAGGTTGCCCGTCTGCGACTCGTTGGTATTGTTCAACGCTATCACAGGCTTCATGCCTTGCTTCAAGTATTCAATAGCTCTTTCTGCTGCCGACTTTGCTTTAAGCGAGAGAAGTACTTGCTGCACAGTATTAAATGCCTTGCTTGCAAACGGTTGGTTCTTTATTCCCAAGGCTTCCGTGCCACGCTTTATGCCCATCGACGACTGCACCTCTGCAAGTTCTTCATTACGTCTGTCTACGTATGCGCTTACATAGGTTCTTTGAAAGTTGATGATGTCGTTAAACAGACCGATGATACTGTCATACTGCTCGCGCTGTTCGGCAACAACTTCGGGGTCGTCAATGGCTTTCCAGTCAATAGTCACGCCTGTCATGTCTCGCTCGCGACGTATCATCTGTCCGCATTGTGTCAGAGCCTGACTCATGATTTCCTGTAGTGTGGCTCCTCCACGCTTCACGGCATCTATCAAGTCGGATGCTTTCAGTCCTCCATGGTTCATTGCTGTTCTTAGAGCATAGATTGGCATGTTGTCGGGACGCTTTGCGAAGGTTGCAGAGAAGAAGGTCACGTTCTTTGCCTTCTGAATGATGTGCTGGAAGTAGTTGCCTTGACCGCTGTCTCCTCCTGCTGTATGGCTCTCGTCCAATATCAGATAGCCGTTCTTCATGAGCTTTTCTATAGCGTCACGTCGGGCTTGTCCGCTGATTGCTGCTGCACCAAACTTCTTGCCTTTGGCTAATTTTCTTTCCTTACGATTGCCATTCTCGTCAAACTCATATACGCCGTTGCTTACTTGACTGTATGTTGTCAGAACGTAATCATACTCCTTTGGCAGCTCTCCGTTCTTTTCTATATAGTCAAGCACGCGCTTCACTTCATTCTTTGAAGGTAGTGCAAATACTACGTTTCCGTCTGCATCTGTAATGGCAGCTTCTTTTGCGCTTCCAAATACAAACGGTCTCAATTCTTTGCTACCTATGTCTACCAAGTCACGATATACGTCACTCAGCAAACCTGCTGTCTTTGTGAAGTATACTGGCACTTGTCCTTGTTTCTTGGCGTATCTGATAAGCGATGCTGCCTGTCTGCCCTTACCGATACCTGTCATATCACCGATGATAAAGGCATTGCCTTTCTTTGCCTGTTGCAAAGCGAGAGCTACCGAGTCTACTTGCTCTGCTGCAAGATGTGCGTATAGGTCTGCTTTATCGTTGTAGCCCAGTTCGTCAACCAAGAATTGGTCTGCGTCGCCCAACTTTTCCAAGTTCTTGTTTACAGACTCTTGCTGATCGGCTGGCATAACGGCTTTAAGAGTGAACGGATTTTCACTTCTTGGCGTATAAGCAACCTTTTCGGCACTTAGTTCACGTACGGGTTGGTCCACCCGCTGTAGTTGTCCCCGTGGTCCCCCTCCGTTCCCGGCATCGGTAGTCTCATCAGCATTTGGCTGAGTGTTAGGTCGTCCATTTCCTCCTGGTTCATTTCCTCGCTGCTTGTTGGCTCCAGTGATTGGTTCCTTGCTTGAAGCAGGCTCTGTCCCTGCTCCGTTTGCTCCAGCAGCTCCGTCAGGAAGTCCTCCATTTTCGCCTGGCTTGGTTCCTCCTTCTGTCCCCAATACATTGTCGGAAACTGGTTCGGCAGTCTTGTCATGTACTCCTGCAGGACGAACTGAAGGCTTTTGTTCGCCTCCTCCGTTTCCTCCTGCTCGTACTCCCTCTTCATTAGCGTCAACAACGCTCGGCTTATTAGGCTTTGCGTTAGCGTCTTCTCCTCCTTCTCCGACGGGAGAATCCATCCATTTACTTCGTAGTATATCATCGTTTATTCTTGTATAAAGTTCGTCATAACTCTTCACGGCTTCCGCTCTTGCCTTGTCCTTAACTGGCGGGTAGGCGTTCTCGTCATAGCGTCGTCCGTTAATCAATATAATGCGTGTCGGGTATGTTGTGCCCTGCTTTGCGTACAGGCTTCCATCCACGTTTATCACGTCCTCCACCTTATAGTGGCTGTAGAGATAACCAAGCAGAGCCTTATCCTTAGGATTCAGACTTCCGTTCTTGGCATATTCCGTCTTGCCGCCGATGATGATGGCAGCACGACCGTTGTCTTTCATGCTCTCCAAGGCGTTGATAGCCATCTGTCCTTCCAAAGAAGAAATCTTATAGCCGTCATACTCCTTAGGGGTAGCACTTCCAAATGGTGGGTTTGTCACAACCACGTCCACGTCCTTGTCCGCGAACGGCTGTGTTCCGTCTTGGCTTGTTATGTTCTTGAAGCCTTGTCTCTGCAAGTTTGCAAGTCGCTGTGCGTCGATGTCGTTCACATGTACAGCATCCTTTGGCAAGCCGATTGTCAGCATTCCGTTTCCGGCGCTTGGCTCCAATGCGCTCTTCACTTCCATTCCTGCCTTCACATACATGTCTGCAAGGAATGCGTAAGGCGCAGGTGTAGAATACTGCTGCTTCATCACTCGCTCTGAATCACGCTGGTTGAGGCTCGGCTGGTTCTCGTAGAGCTTCTTTATCAACTCAAACTTCTTTGCGTCGTTAGTCGATGCAGAAGAAGCGATACCTCTCGCTTTCATCACAATGGCAACTTCTGCAAGTTCCTGAAGGTCTGTATCCTTAATGTCCTTCAAGCCATGTCTCTCTGCAATCTTTCTCAGTTCTATGATACTCTTGATCTTGCGACCGAAAGCCAGTTGAAGTTTCACGGCATCTATAAATTTGTTCTCGCTTACCTTTCTGTCCTCTGCTTCCTTTGAGTCGCCCACAAGCTCCTCCTTGTGCTTGGGCGAACTCTTCTCGTAGTAGTCTGCCCATTCTTTCAAACTCATGCGCTGCTCACCGTCACGATAGCGAATGTTCATCATCTGCTCGTAGATGGCATCCACGTCTTCCTTCTTGAAAACCTTGGCAGCTGGAGCAAACTCCTTGCGCATTTCTTTCACCACGTCTTCAAGATTGTGCATACCTCTCTTTATTCTTAGGTAAGCGTTCTCTGCCATTGCGCTCACAAGCTTAGGCAGCACTTCAAGCTGTCTTGCATTAAGTCCGATGAACGATGCCGACAAATCCTCTCTGCCTGCTTTCAGCAAGTCGTTCCAAAGGTCGTTAACCTTCTTGTTCGACGCTTCCACAGCTGCATCGTCTGCCTTTTGCTGAGGCTTCTTCACTTCGCCCATAGCTTCTGCAGCAGCCTCTTTCTCTTTAGCAAACTTCTCGGCAGCGTTCTTCATCTTCGCATCCTTCACCTTTCCATAGATGCTCTCATAAACGGCACGATGCAAATCATCCGTCACCTCGCCATTCAGATAATCCACCGCCATATCCTTGGCAATGTCTTCCACATCGCTACTCCTAATCTCATCCTCAGTCAACGGATGGTCTTTCTTGTAGTTCTCCGCAGCCTTCACTATCGGATTAAACGTATTATCTTCTTTCTTAGGAAGAATAGCAAGCGGTTCCTCACCAACAGGCGCAGAAGCGCTCTCATCCAAAGGCTCAGCAGCGCCCTTCTCACCCAATGGCTTAGGAAGGCCCAAAGAGGCTTCGGAAGGCTCATTACCCTCAACCTTAGTATCGGATTCTTCACTCTTCCCTTTTCCCTCTTCACTCTCCCTCGGGTCTACTCCCTTTGCCCAGTCTGCCAGCACCTTGTCTGCCACTTCCTCAGCCGTAGTGAAGTGAATGCCAAGCACATCAGCCACGCCCTTCCAATACTTTGTCAGAGCCTCCTTTACCTTTTCCAGGAATCCCTTTGCCTTCGCGCTCTCAGTCACGCTCTTGCCTTCCTCTGCAGCAAGCTTTCTCACCACGTCCTCAAGCTTCTTCGTGCCCTCGCGTCCTGAGTAGGTAGTAATCATTTCCTCATACAAGGCGTCGCCTTCCAGTTCGGGGTACAGCTTCTGCACCTCATCCTTCAGACCATCCACCTTATCAAAGAGCTTCTTCACATTCTCCCATTCCTTGGGATTCACACGGCGCAGCATGTCACACCACAAGTGGGTATACTCATGCAGCGGTGTCTCTGGCTTCATCTTCTTCGTGTCGAGATAAATCTTCTCACCGTCAGTAAAGCCATAAACCTCGCCGTCCTTGGTACGGAACTCTTTCACGGCTTTCTTTACCTTGCGCTCGGCTTTCTTCTGTTCTTTAATGGAAGCCTTTATCTCCTCGTTCTTGCCCCATTTCAGATAAGCGTCCTTCGTCATTTTTACATCAACGAATTTTGCTTGTGGAAATTCTTTCTCCAACTCAGCCTTCTGCTTCATGAAAGCGTCCTTAGTCTCCTTGCCTACACTTCCTGTCTCCTTAATGGTGATAGGAACGCCAAGCTTGGCAAACTCTCTTATCTGATTAGGGGTAAATGTGTTCCAAGGAATTGCAAGGTCTGTGCCTTCAAGTTGTTTTGCAACCTTCTCGGCCACCTCAGAGTCTGGCACTACTCGTATAGCTTTTCTCCATCTTGACAACATCACGTTTCTCTGACGCTCCTTCGGCAAAAGACCATTAACCGAACCGGAATGCCAAGGCACCATACCTACAGAGTCCTTAGCTTTCTCGGCATGATATCCGCTATCAAGCTCACTCTTAGGAATAGACCATTCCACTACTCTGATGTTTCCGCGTGCATAAGCTCCAGTAAACTGGTCGTTCATCATAGATGTTGAAGTGTGCATATAAGGATTGTAGGCTGCTGGCACATCGCCTTCTCCTGCTCCTTTCTTCTTGTCTGTCTTTACAAGTACGAATGTACCATCATCTTTCACAAGGTCAGGACGCTCGTCTGCACGATGCCAATCGCCCATTTCGACAGAGTCTGTTCGCTTGCCGTCAATAATAGCCGCCATAGGAGAATAAAGCTTGCCGTCAATAATCTGCATTCCGCTATACATCGGGAACGTATCTTCATTGTTCAGCATGTCAAGCTCCGCTTGGTCTGTCACCTTATGGAACTTAACGTCGCTTCCTTCTCCGCTATCTGCATTTCTAAGAACCTCCTCAGCCTCCTTCTCGTCCGTCACCACCTCAATACCAGTCTGCTTGGTTATCTCCGTGGCAATCCGCTTGACGGCCTTGTTTACTTCTCGCTGTCCTTCTGTTGGTTCGCTTCCTCCTCGCGCTTGCGGTTCAGTTCCCTCAGAGCTGCCAGCATCGCCATTTCCTTCTTTGCTTGAATGTCTTGTTTCATAGTCTTTCCAGTTTCTAAGTTTCAAAAATTCGTTTACAAAATCCTCCTTCGTTGGTCTCTCGCCGAACATTTCCGTCTGACTGGCATCCGCATAAGGAGCGGCATTTCTGTTATACGCCATCATCAGCTCGCGGAAATCCTCCGCCTTACCCTCCAAAGCAAGAGCGATAGCCTGCGAGATAGGGTCGAATCTGTCAGCTGCATTCTCGCCAAACATAGCAGGAGTGCGCAAGTATGCGTCCACACCGCTTCCGCCTTGACGTGCCTCGTACAACAGCTGCACAGCCTGGTCTATCTCCTTCATCAGGGCATAGTCGCCAAGCTTCATATTGTCCGTCACGGCACGTATGCCGTTCAGAGCTTTAGTCTTAAGCATAGCGTCAGCACCCATCATGCGGATAGTGTTCTCCGAGAATACGCTACCCAATAGCAGGTTCTTCACGAAGTCCTTGCCCGAAGCCGAAAGCTTGTTCTCGCCCTCACGCAATCCGGCCACCTCGTTCAGGCCAATCACGCCCTTATCTACCAAACGTGTCAACAAAGAATTTATTGCCGACGGATTGTTAAAGAATGCGTCAAGACTACCGCTTCCCTCTATCTCCGACACAATAGCACTAATCTCGTCCGTGTCTAATACCTTGGCATTCTTTACCGACTGCTCTGTATTGCCTATGCTCTTGGTCTCTTGCTTGTTGAAAAGGTCAAATGTCTTACTTGTAAGTGGCATCTTTTTGTCGGGCACAAAATATACAGTACCCTTAAAACCTGCCTCTTCTATTTGCTTTGGAGTCCAGCCGAAGCCTTCTGCGTTTTCACTTAGGCTCTCATAATACTTGCCGTCAGTACCATAGCGTTCCGCAAGTTGTTTACCCATAGTTGTGCCGTTTCCGCTTAACAGAATACCATCCTGTACAATTTGCACATTCTTTAGTGCTTGCCCGCCAAAGTCTCTGCCAATTTTCTCTGTAAACAGACGCGACTCCTTGTCTTTGTAAGAACGTGAATTTGAGGAAGAGCCGTCTTCATTAACTGGGAATCCTTCGTTCTGCTTAAAGTCATTAAACGGATCGTGCGAAGGTGTAAGTCCTGAAACCTCGCCATAAAAGTATTGACCAGTTATCTTAGTTCCGTCAGGAAGAGTGATAGAACCACGTCGTCCGGGAATCTTCTTTGATTTCTCGAACTTCTCTCGCACAGCAACACTCACTTCTCCTACCGAACCTACACTACCTTCTTCACCTACACTACCTACCGAACTTACTTTCTCCATTCCAGCCTTGACCTTCTTCTCAGTCATAGCCTTCTTGATATTGGTGTAAAGCTCCAGTTCCTTCTTTGCGGCATCAACAGCCATTGTCTTCTGAGCCTCAGCCTCCTTGGCGTCGTTCAAGTCGCCCGTGTAGTCCACCTTTATCTTCTCGGCGTCCTTCAGCGTCTTCTCGGCTCGCTTTATCTGTCCGTCTACAGCAGCCTCAGCATTCTCGCCAAACTGCGAAGACATCCACTCCGCACCCTGCTCAGGACTCATCTGCGAGTAGTCAGCAGTCTCACGACCTTTCGAGTCCTTCATCATCGGCACAGGCGTACCATCCTCAAGAGTAGCAACAGGCTCCTCACCCACAGGCGTAGTTTCTTTCTCACCCACAGGCTCAGTCGGCTCAGCAAGGCCCTGCAAGGTTTCATTACCTCCCTTGTCCACAGGTTGTTCCCCAGGCTTAGTTTGGCTTAGAGAGGCTTCGTTAGGCTTACCATCCTGCTGCTGCATTTCCGCATAAACTGTAGAGTTCAACTCTTCCAGCTGTCGCTGATAGTCCTTCGCATACTCTTCGCTTGACGCGGTACGTTCCAGTGTCACGTCCTTTGCATGCACGAAGTCCATTTCACGAGTAGTAGGGTCATACACCGTCAGCATATCACCGTCACGTACTCTGCCTTCACCATCAAACGCCACATCACCGGCACCGACAATCAGCACTCTACCCTTGTCGTCCTTCACGAACACCATCTGCTCGCCATTCTGCTTCTCTCCGTTCAGTTCACCCTTATAGCTCCACTGGCCAACGTGCTTCTGCGTAGTCTTTACTAGTGGTAAAATTTACAAATTAACCTTACCGCCAGTCTTCTCTGTAGCCTTCTCAACTGTTTTAATAATCCGGTAGCTTGTTTTTCATTAATACTGTTCGTATTTTCTGTTTTGTTATCACCGATACGATAGTTTATGTTTTTCTGCTTTGATATATCAAAACCTTTTATTATATTTGAAGCAGAAATAAGCTCTTGCTCGGTTAGCTCGGTTCCGCGATGGGTGCGGAGAGCCTCTATCCAAGCGAGGGCTTATAATACATTTTTGCGGTTATTTCTATTCCGTGGGTTGGGATAAAATGAAAAATGGGGGTGTGTCAAAATTCACACCCTCTTTTAAAATATCACAAAGCCCGAACTTTCACAAGCTCGGGCTTTGCTATTCCATAATTTTTTTGTACCTTTATGGAAAGAAATTTCTAATATGTCAAAGGTACAATTTATTCCCAATCTAAGCAAGGAAATCCTGCTTTTTCCTTCAAGAATCGACGAAGATATCGCCGATGACGCTCCAGTACGCATTATCGACTATGTGCTTGACAAGATTGATATCAGCAACATATTGAAACTTTATCATGTAAAAGGGCGTAATGCATTCTATCCCCGTATGATGCTCAAGGTGATCATCTACGCCTACATGAACAATATTTATTCTTGTCGTCGCATAGAGGAATTGCTAAAACGCGATATCCACTTTAT
>ENA-OYXV01000375-OYXV01000375.1-human-gut-metagenome-genome-assembly--contig:-NODE-375-length-27668-cov-20.361569_pt1 | contig 27668 bp, 39 predicted proteins | sample MGYA00244846_ERZ653424 | MGnify/ENA primary metagenome ERZ653424 (study PRJEB26926, sample SAMN06165108) | human gut metagenome | biome: ENVO:00009003; feature: ENVO:2100002; material: ENVO:00002003...
TCTACACGCGTAAGATCGTCGGCAGCGTCAGATGTGTATAAGAGACAGGATATAAATATAAAAGAGAATAATATCCCCCCTATATCCCCCCTTGTGAAAAATTCTCCTTCTGAGGAAGAACTTCCACTGCCTTACACCTCCGAAGAGTTTCGCAATACCTGGGGGGTCTTGTGTAGACAACCAAAATGGAAGAAGAAAAGTAAAGATGCTTTGCGCGGCAACCTCAAGAAGCTCGCCGGCTATCCGGAAGACGTCGCCATTAAGATGATGCAGAATTCAATCAATAACGATTGGCAGGGGCTCTTCCCGCTGAAGGCCGAAGATATACGAAACGCCAAAGCAACGGAGACACGCGAAGACCCGATCATCAGGCAATACGAGAACATCAAGCAAGAGGTGGCAGGCATCGCCGAGAGATATGAACGCCGCACGGGCAAAAAAATGTTTTAGGAACAATGACAAGTCAAGAAATACTAAATGCGGCAAAAGGTCCGGCCATCGGAACCTTTCCGGAGCTCGTCCAAGTCCAGATGCTCGAGGCAATCATCAAGAGCCTCTATCTACTTCAGCACTTGGACGCTGAGCGAGACGAGAAGCGCGTGAAGATGGCGGCAACCCTGCTGCAATCGAAAATCACGGAGCGCTGCTCTTACCTCACCCTCGGCGAGATTCGTCTCGCCCTGGAGAGCGGAGTCTACGGAGAGTTCGGCAAAGACAATTTCCTCACGCCAGCAAACTTCGTGAAGTGGATTACAGCCTTCATCGCTCTTCCGGAGAGAGCCGAGGCTATCAGGGAGAAGATGAAGAGCGACCGCGCGGATGAAAAGAAGTATCGCAACCTCCTGCCACCGGCGGAAAAGGCCGCCAGGGACGAAGCGTTCCGAAAGACGGCACCGCTCGCAGCCTGGGAGGAGTTCAAGCGCGATCCGTTTTACTACGAGATATATGCGATCGGTTACGGCCACGCACTCTATGAAGCGCTGCGCTCATCTGGCAAGATGCAGCAGGTGACGGAACAGACGCTCGAGGAGGCAAAGCGCCGCGCGACTATCCGCTATAACAGAGTGCACAACGAGAGCGACCCCTTCGCGAAGGTGGTGAACGATGCACAAGCGCTCGGACACTACGTGGAGACGGAGCTGGTGAAGCTTTACTTTCGAAGCCTCTACGATAGAGGACAAAATTTGACAATTTGAATCGAAAAGCCGCAGGGCGTAGTATAATGGCATAACCGCCGAGCGAGGAAGGCAAGCAGGCCTTAGACTTTATTGTCCTCGTGTCGGAGATGCTGGTTCGAATCCAGCCGCCCTGCGTTATTAAAGAATTTACAAGAGATGAATCCGAATAGTATGTGCGTGGTGGAGAATGAAGTCCTCCGCGCGAGATTGAAAAGGAATAAAGAATTAGCACGCGAAGTTCTGAGGGCACTCCAATCCCCAGAGCTCTATGAGCACGCCGAAGTATTAGAGAAGTTAAATGAGATAATTAATGGAAAATAATATGAAACAATTCAATTTACAAGAGTATTTGGCAAACCCTTCTCGCCAAGTGGTGACGAGAGCCGGCAGAAAGGTGAGAATTATCTGTACGGATAGAAAAAAATCACGATAACTTCCCTATTATTGCCTTAGTCGAAGGCGATGAAGACTACGAAAGGGTTAGAAATTATAAGATAGACGGCAAATGGAGTGTAGTTGGATTGGAAAGCTCCCTCGACCTCTTTTTCGCACCAGAAAAGCACGAAGGCTACGTGAATATTTATCGCAGTAGAGAACGTCTATGGTGTGGAGCTATTAAAAGAACAGAGACTGAAGCAAAAGAAATTGAGGACATTAGGTTCTCCATAGCAACCATTAAAATTGAATGGGAGGAATATTTATGGGGAGAGTTCAGGAAGAGAATCCGGTAATTTACTATTATGGTGATAGTACTTATAGATTTGCACTATACCGATATTCTGATGAACCTGAAATTATCTATCTATCAAATGTTTTTGTTCTCCAGAAAAATAGAAGGTGCGGTTTAGGAAATCTTATCCTCAAAACGGCAGAGCAAAAGGCCTCATCTATGAATGCCAATATATTGCGCCTAAAATGCGAAAAAGACTCGTGGACGCACGATTGGTATAAAAAATATGGATTTGACGACTTATGTCTTGATAATAATTCTCAATTTGTGTGGATGGAAAAAGAAATTAAAAAAATTGAGTGGGAGGAATAAGTATGAAGCAGTATGAAATGATAGACGTCTATCATTGTGGTCACGAACCAAAGCTCAGAGCTTTCGCCAATGAGGTGAACGAATTCCTATTTGTGCTCTTCTCTGAGGATGACATCTTCGCCTTCCGTAAGGCTGCGCTCGCTCTGGGGCTCGCCCTCGACGAATGCCACGGCGGAGAGCCTATTCAGATAACCCTCGACACACTGCCGAACGGCTACGTCCTTATCGCCAAGAACGGCACACCCTCGGAGAAAGTGCTCGCCATCTTCCGCGAGATTCGAGGCCACTACGAAGCAAAAAACAACAACAATAAAAACGAATAGAATTATGTTACAATTATCACTCATCGGCACGCTCGGACACGATGCGACCGAAAAAAATATCAACGGAAAGAATTATCTCGCATACAGCGTGGCCGTCACCGAGAACAAGAACACTACCTGGGTGGACGTGATGACCCGAAGCGATAACGGCAATCTCAAGGCCTATCTCAAGAAGGGAGCGAAGGTGTTCCTACAAGGCAACCTATCCGTCTCTACCTACACGAACAAGGCAGGAGCTCCGATGGCGTCCATTACCCTCTGGTCGCGCGAGCTGGAGATAGTGAAGTTCGTGGATACCGCCAGCGGAGATGCAGCGCCATCGCCGGCACCAGCCTCCGCCCCGGTATCTCCATCATCAGGAGCACCGCAGGACGGCGAAGATGAGCTGCCGTTCTAAAGACTGAAGGCAGACGGCGGAGCGCGTCGGGAGATGCGGCGAGGATTCCTTTTTCATTTGGTTATAGTTTAAGTTTTAGTATTATTTCAATTATCAACCCTCCTCCGCCGTTCGCCTTTTTATAGAGAAACAATAATCTGGTATTAATACATTTTAGCAAGGTAGTATGGAATTCGAGAATTTCCGTGGATATTGGCTCGGGAAAAACGGAATTAGAGATGGAGAAATCCACTATTTGCCCGATGGCTCGGCGGTCGTAATGACCGACGATACCCACGGCATACCTCTCGAAGATATGCTCACCTCGGCGTCCTTCTATATCAAGGACGAAAATGGGAGACAATTATTATGAAGCTTATAGGAATTGACACGGGCACGCATACGGGCGTCGCCATTTATGAGACTATCTCGAAGCGCATCGAGAGGCTCGAGACCCTGCCTATCCATAAGGCTATGGCGCTCGTTCTGGCGACGGCGCTGGAGAACCCCAACGACACACACGTCTACTTCGAGGATGCTCGTCTCCGTAAGTGGTTCGGGAGCTCAGGGCGAGAGCAGCTCCAGGGAGCTGGGAGCGTCAAGCGCGACTGCGCCATCTGGGAGGATTACCTCACAGACTACAAAATCCCCTTCACCCCTATTGCTCCGAAGAACAACGCCACGAAGCTCACGGCGGACTACTTCGCAAAGGTGACGGGCTGGACTGCTCGTTCATCAGAACACGCCAGGGATGCGGCGATGCTCGTCTTTGGCCGACGCTATTAAACACGAAAACGCTATAAAATCCACTATAACACGATATGCAAGCTACTAACGAAATAGTCGAGAGTCTCGCACGGCAGAGGGTCGTGGAGGGCTTCCTTGAAAGGATTACGGGCTCTACCGAGCTCTCGTATGACCTTCAGGACCTCGCGCAAATGGTCTACCTTGTACTTCTTCGCTACAAGCCCGAACGGCTGAACGAAGCAGTGGAGGAGGGGTTCATCTTATTTCTTGTGGCGAACATTATTAAGAACCTACGTAAAGCGCATAGCGAGTACTCGCAACTCATCACGAGATACCAGCTAAAGGCTATCTCGTTCAACGACGCACACTTCAACGATGACGAGAAATGAGAAGGAGACGAATATCGCCGTCGTGCTGGCGCACTTTGCGCAGGTCAAGACCGATTACGAGGCGGTGGAGAATGTGGAGTTCCTCGACGAGATGGAGGAGAGGGCTAATGCCGTGAAGCGGCTGATGGCGACGGAGCTAACGGAGGGAGAGCGGAATATCCTTATCCTCTACTCGGAGTTCTCCAGCATCGCCGAGGTCGCAAAGGTTCTGGGCGTGGCGAAGAGCACCGCACGTCTCGAAATAGTTAAGATTAGAAACAAGATTTTAAAAAAGTTATGATAATTTGTGAAATACTACTTTTAGCGGCTATCGTCGTCTTCGTGGTGGACCTATCAGGCTTCACGGAGAGCTGGCGTCGTCCGCTCTCGGATTGGCTGAAGCGGAAGACATCCTACGAGGTGAAGCACTTCCCTCCGTTCGATTGCTCGCTCTGCCTCACCTTTTGGGCGGGCTTGATATGGCTCGCCGTTCGGAGTGCGTTCACCCTGCCGAACGTGGCGTTTGTCTGCCTCGCAGCTTACCTCACAATCCCGATCGGGACAACCCTCACCGCCCTGCGTGAACTGCTGCTGGCGGTCGTGAATTGGATAATAACTAAAATTGAAAAGATATGATTTACACAAAGGCACAACTCGCGGCCCTGCGCCGCTATGAAAAGCACCTCAGCTATGTTCACCACTCGAAGGTGCTCATCTCTCCAGGGGCGAAGGCGCTCACCACTCTCGAGGAGATTTACAACGAAACGCACAAGCGCCCTGCGGCTCTATCGTATAACTGCGCACAATGCGTCTATGACTTCCTCGCCGTCATCGCTCGCGAGTACTACTCCGACCTTGCGGAGCTGGAAAAGGAAGAGAAGCACAAGGTAGCGCTCGAAGAGAAGAAGGCATCACGAATAACAAAAACGAAGCAAGATGGATACAAGAATTAAAAAGGTAACGCTCTCCCTTAAGGACATAGACCTCAACGAGGGGCAAATCGAAGGCTTGCCGGCTAATCCGCGTAATTGGACGAAGGAAGAGCTCAAGAGCCTCGCACTATCGCTGACGGAGACGCCTGAGCTCTTCGAGATGCGCTGCCCTATCGTAGTGCCTCACGATGGGCGCTACGTCGTGCTCGGAGGAAACCTTCGCATCGCAGCCGCCAGGGAGAATAAGGAGAAGGAGGTGACGTGCTTCGTCTTCAACTCTACCAGCATAGAGAAGATGAAGGAGATAGTCATCAAGGACAACGGCGCCTGGGGCAAGTGGGACTACGACGCTCTGGCGAACGAGTGGAGCGACCTCGCTCTCTCCGATTGGGGAATCCCCGTCTGGGAGGAATCTCCGCAGGAGACGGCAGCAGCCGCAGGAGAGGAAAAGCAGGCGAGTGAGGATGACTTCGACGAGGATAAGGATGCCATCGCCGTCAGGTGCAAGCGTGGCGACGTCTGGGTTCTTGGCGACCACCGCCTTATGTGTGGCGATAGCATCTCGCTCGATGACGTTAAAAAACTGATGGGGGGGGCCAAGGCTGACCTCGTCTTTACGGATCCGCCTTATGGTGTATCCATAGTGAGCAAGAATGAAATGCTGAATACAATTCTGGAGGCAGGGCGCTGTATTCAGTACATAGAGAATGACAATCTCAGTGCTGAGGATCTCCGAGGATTGATAGCTGGAGTGATGACGAACGCAAGGCTCAGCTGCGAGCCAGATGCCTGCTACTACGTCACGGCTCCTCAGAGAGGTGATTTAGGACTAATGATACAGGAGGCGATGAGAGATGCAGGTTTGCCGGTTCGGCATATACTGATATGGCGCAAGAACACGGCGACTTTCTCCTTAGGTCGATTGGACTACGATTATCAGCACGAGCCGATCTTCTACACTTGGACGGAAAAGCATCATAACTATCGCAAGGGAGAGTATCGCACTTCCGTATGGGATTACGACAAGCCAAGAAAGTGCGACCTCCATCCGACAATGAAGCCGGTAGAGCTCGTTGCGAATTGTATGAAGGATGGAACCCTGCTGGGAGATAAGATTTTGGACCTCTTCGGAGGAAGTGGAACAACCCTCATAGCTGCCGAGCAACTCGGGCGCAAGTGCTTTATGATGGAGCTGGACCCTCACTACTGCGACGTCATTATTGCACGCTGGGAGAAGCTCACCGGCAAGACCGCAATTTTAGAACAATAGAAAATGAATAAACAAGAACAAAACAAGCTTAACCTCGTGCCTATCTCCTCTCGTCCTCGGGAGGAGCAGACGGCCATCGGGCGCCGTGGTGGACTCGCATCCGCCGCAGCGAAGAAGGAGCACAAGCGCATCGCCGCCGCTCTCCGTGAAGTTCTGGACGAGCCCGTCGCTCAGGGCTCGGACATAACGCGCCTCGAAGCCATAGCGCTCAAGGCGATAAAGCGCCTCTACGACAAACCGACCATCGGCGACGTCAAAGTGCTGGCCGACATCCTCGGCGAATCCGTTCAGAACCTTAACCTCGCCACGAATGAGACGAGCGTCTCCGTGGAGGTGCGCAACGCCACCACGAAGCGCAACCTTGAGCGAGCCATCCGCGAGGTGTCAAAGCCAAAGACGAAGCGATAACAGATGCAGACGACGGCGACATTCGAGAAGCTCTTGGAGGCGTGGGTGAAGAATCCTCGCTACATAGATAGCGCAGGAGGAACGAGAAGCGGCAAGACCTATGCAGCCTTGCAGCTCCTTTCGCTCATTTGCCCGAACGATGCCTCTCCGACCATCAACTCCGTCGTCTCTGAAACGGGACCGCATCTCTCACGTGGCGCCATCCGCGACTTCAAGGCTATAATGGCCGAGGATGGACGATGGGACGAGCGTGCGTGGAACAAGACACAAAGCACCTACACCTTCCCGAACGGAAGTATCCTCGAGTTCTTCTCTGCCGACCAGCCGGGCAAGGTTCTCGGTCCTGCGCGTGACCGCCTCTTCATCAACGAAGCGAACAATATCTCCTACGACGTGGCTCGCCAGCTCATCGTCCGCACGAGCGGCAAGGTCCTATGGGACTACAACCCCGTGCACGCCTTCTGGGCTCACGAGCACTATGCGCCGAGGGAGAATTGCATCTCCATTCACTCCACCTATCTGGATAACGGCTTCCTCTCTCCTGAGCAGGTGGCCGAGATTGAAAGCTACAAGACCGACAAGAACTGGTGGCGCGTCTACGGCCTCGGCCTCGTCGGAGAGCTGGAGGGTACCATCTACGACTTCGAGCAGATAGACGAGATGCCGACGGCCTCGAACCTCGTGGACATTTACGGAATGGACTTCGGATTCACCAATGACCCGACGGCCCTCATTCATCTGAGAGTGGACACCGCGAGGAAGATTATCTACGCAGAGCAGCTCATCTATGAGACAGCCCTCCTCAATCGTGACATAGTCGAACGGATGGAAGCACTCGGAGTCCCGAAGCGCTCCGTCCCAATCTATGCCGACTGCGCAGAGCCGAAGAGCATAGCAGAGATTAGCCGAGCGGGGTTCAATATCAAGCCCTGCCAGAAGGATGCGCCCGTCCGCTCCGAGAAGATGAAGTTCCAGATAGACTTCGTTAAGGGCTACAAGCTCTGCGTCCTCAAGTCTTCCACAGACCTCATCAAGGAGCTGCGCAACTACATCTGGGCGAAGGACAAGGACGGCAACAACCTTAATGTCCCGATAGACAAGTGGAACCACGCACTCGACGCCTTGCGCTATGCGCTCTATACCCACTTCGCACAAGAATACAATTACGGCAACTATAATTTTTCAATACGATGATAAGAAGCTACGAACAACTAACCCTCGGAAAGTACGAGGAGATAGTGGCCCTTCTGAAGGACCAAACCCTCGACGACCTCCAACTCCAAACGGAGGTCATCGGAATACTCAACGACAAGACCACCGACGAGGTGCTTGCCCTCCCTTTGGAGGAATACCAGATGCTCGCCTACGCAGCTAAATTCCTCGAGGAAGTACCCGAACTGAAGCCACGATGCGCAAAGAGCTACAACCTCGCCTACACCAAGAGTGAAGGCAAGCGAGAGGAGCTCGTTCTTATACCGACGTGCAGCGCTCGCCAGATGACCACGGCGCAGTACATAGACTTCCAGAACTTCAATGCTCAGGGAGACAAGATGACGGAGACGCTCTCCTGCCTACTCGTTCCATTTGGGAAGCGATACTGCGAAGACTACGACCCAGCGGAGGTGCAGGCAGCCATCCGACAATCGCTGCCGGTATTGCCGGCATTCTGTCTCCTTGCTTTTTTTTTCGAATCGTGCGCTCGATTAACGAGGGCTACTCTCATCTCCTCGTGGTGGGCGCTCAAGACGAAGAGGAACAAGACGGAGAGCGAGAAGGCGGAGCTCCGCAAAATTCGAGCTTTGCTGAAAAATGGGGCTGGACCCACGCAGTAGACCAAGTGTCGGAGACGATGCGAATCCCGTGGCCCGACGTCTATCGCCTTGAGGTGATAGAGTTCCTCACGACCCTCTGTTACATTCGCGACAAGCGTGCCTGGGAGAAATCCGAAATCGAAAAATTCAAGAGACAGAACTAACAATGGACGACCTATTACAATTCCCGAACATTACCTCCGTATTGGAGACCTATGCCGAGGAGCTTCGCAATCTCTATCGTGAGAACCTCGTCAAGAGTGACGCCCTCGCCACGGAGCAGCTCTACAATACGGCTACCTATCAAGTGACACGGGACGGCCTCACCTGGGAGGTATCTCTCTCGCTTCAGGATTATTGGAAAGACGTGGAGGAAGGCACGAAGCCGCACTGGCCGAGCGAGGACGCCATTACGAAGTGGGTGAGGGTGAAGCCCGTCATCCCTCGGCCCGATGCCTTCGGGAGAATCCCTTCGGAGAAGTCGCTCGTCTATCTCATTTGCCGCAAGATTGCCCGGGTGGGAACGGAAGGGAGACACGACCTCCTCAATGCCGTGCAGGAGTGCAACCGCCGATTCCTGCGAGACCTTGAGACCGCCTGCCAGCTGGATATCGACAATCTCGCAAGCGTCGCCATTCAATCCCTCGCCGATAAACCCCTCTAAAAATCAAACAAAAATCAAACAACAAGGATAAAGACGAAAGACGATAGAACCCTCGTCTTTTTCTTTATCGTCCTTCTACGGCCGTTTTTGTGGCTCGCTCCACTTTCATAGAAAATCACAACACAATGGCAAATCAAATCCCAATCTGGAAGACATACTACACCTCCCTCACCGAGAAGCTCGGCGGAGCGGACTATGTGGACTTCACTATTCGCGTCCAGACGGCTAAGAATATCGTCTACTCTGGGCGTGCCTATAAGGACCCCGACGGAAAGGTGCTCATCAGCATTAACGACATCGTCCGCCGGTACCTCAAGACGAACGACCTCACGGCGAGCGTGGGTGCTGGGCAGGATTCGATAGAATACAACTCCCTGCAAGTGCAGGCGTGGGTCTACGTCGGTGCGACCTCCGTGGAGACCATCATCTTCGATGATGTCCAGGACTATGACGCAAACGAGAGCTACCTCGTCGATGGAATCCAGCGGCCTATCACTTCACAGATAGACCCTCGGCAGCTCTTCTGGTTCACTTTGCTCCCTACGCAGATAATGCAGGTGACCTACACGAAGGAGGACGGAACGTCCGAAACGATTGACCACTCGGGCGAATCCATCAACGGCCCATTCTCGATCCTCGCTCGGTTCTCTTCGCTCAAGGTCGGTTCGCTCGTTTCCGTGCAGACGGAGATCTTCACCGTGGACTACGAGGTGGTCGCTCCGTGCAATCGGTTCGTCCTTTACTACACGAATAGCCGCGGAGGCGTGGATTCGTTCCTGCTGCGTAACGTCAAGGAGAGCGACGCCATCACTCGCGAGAGGGTTGCCGATACTATCAAGCAGGCAACGATGACGAAGACCTTCAAGGGCTACTCGGGATTCCTTACGGCGGAGCAATCCGCACGGATGGGTGACCTTCTGGAGACTACCTCGGCCGTGCTCGAAGACCTCGAGAGCGGTCGCCGCTATGAGGTGGCCGTCAGGACTGCCAGCTGGGAGAGAAAGACCTACATAACCGAAGGGCGCAAGCTCATCTACTACGAGATGGAGCTCGAAGTCCTCAAGCAATTCGTAAGACAATGAAGACACGGCTATACATTAACGGCACTCTCACGGATAGAGATGATAGCGACCTCTTGCAGATGAACTACACTCGGGAGGAACTCTCGAATCCCACCATCGTCAAGAACTCCTACTCGCAGAAGGTGACGCTCACGGCAACCGCCACGAACGAGGCCATCTTTCGAGGGTTCTATCGCTACGACAACACTCGCACGGCGGAGGCGTTCGACCCTCTCGTTCGTGCACCCTTCGAGATTTGGAACGAGCTGAACGAGATTCTCGAGAGCGGATATGCGAAGATGGAGAGTGTGAACCGAAAGGGCTCACAGCTCATCTCATACACTCTCACCCTTTACGGAGGGCTCGGTGCGTTCTTCTATGCGATGACCTACAAGACCAACGGCGACAAGAAGACCCTCGCCGACCTCGCCTATCCGTACGACGCGCAGGGGCAGGCCAGCTACATAGAGCCGAACAAATTCAAGTTTCCTCTCACGGCTTCTTCCGTCACTCTTGCGTGGCGATTGCTGGACGAGCCTATCGGAAGCCGTAACGAGTATGACGTCATCAATTTCGCACCCTGCTATAACGGATTGCCGGCATGTAAGTTCTCGGCAGATAAAGCCGTCTACAAGAGTGGCGGTGGCATCACCTCAAGCATTGCCGGTATTTCGTTACTTGAACGTCGGGACGGCGTGGAGTATACGCCTCGCTCCGACGCAAACGGATACGTCCTACTGAGATTCTCCAGCAAGCACACGGAGCAGGAAACGCAGGACCTACGAGCATACCTCCAGCGCCCTGTACTCAATATCCGCTGCTTCCTCAGAGCGATGACCGATGCGAGGAACACGGAAGGCTGGAAGGTGACGCTCTCAGCGAAGCTCACCTCCGAGAGCTATGTCTACCTCAAAGACACGTGGGTGACCCTTCCTTTGTTCGACCGAGATACGAAAAACCCAGAAACGGCAAAGGCCTCCGACTTTCTGGAAGGAACAAAGACTCCTGCCGACTATCTCATCGCTCTGGCGAAGACGCTCGGCTGGGTGTTCGATACCGACAAGACCCATCGGGAGATAAAGATAATGACACGCTCGGAGTACTACTCGGGAGGTGGCGAGGCCGTAGACCTCACTCCGCTCGTGGACACTCAGAAGGAGATAACACTTGCACCCTACCTCATCGAGGACAAGTTCTATCTCTTCACCAATGACAACTACGGAGAGGAGGCGGAGAGCTATGCGGAGAAATTCGGACGGCCTTATGGGTCGCAGACGATAGACACCGCCTACGGCTTCAATGCCGAGACAAAGAAGGTGCTCGACGGCATCGCCCTGAAGGGAGCGGCGATGGTACTCGAAGGGAGTCCGAACTTCAAAGTCTGGGGAGCAAACGCAGATCCGACCTCGGGAAGCTATCAAAATTATGAGCTCAAATTTGCCCACACGGAGCAAGTGACATACCAGCTCTATGGCGTGAAGGGTGGCGACACCCTCTCGCTCGATATGTCACCAATCGCCGACGGCTATGCGCCATTCGGCTACAACCCGACCCGAAAGGGATACGACTTCGTAGCCAAGCCGCAGCTCCACAAGGCCGACAACAAGGCGGAGAGCGGAGAGGGCGTGCTGCTTTTCTACAACGGAAAGAAAGCAACCCCGGTATACAAGCAGGCCTCGTTCACCATCGCCGAGGTGACATTCCACCTCTCTGACGACAACGCAGCTATGCTCACCCTCAACGATGGCGTTCCGTGTTGGGACGTCTCGCCGCGAGGAAATGGAGAGCTCTACTTCCTGCCGATGTTCTCGCGTCTGGATGACGAGACGATGCCCGGATACTCGTTCGACTTCGGAGCGCCTCGGGAGGTCTACGACCCAGAGCTGGACTACGACTACGACACACCGCTCTATCCGAATCAATGGGCGAGATACCTGCAAGACCGCTACTCGGTGGACACGCGCGTGCTCACCTGCTACGTGGATTTATCCGCCTTCCGTGTGGACGGATCGCTCTTGCGGCGCTTTTGGTACTATGGCGGAGCGTGGTGGGTGCTCAACAAAATAAGTAATTACAACTACGGCTATTCACGGACGACAAAATGCGAGTTCGTGAAGGTTCAGAACAAGACCGCCTACACGGACGGCCAATCTCAATAATAGAACACTATGGCAAAGGAAATCGTAAAAACTCTACGCGTGGATGCCGAGCAGGGCATCACCAGCGTGAAGGAGCTAAAGAAAGCAATAGCGGAGTGTCGGGACAGCCTCGTCGCTATGGACCAATCTATGGGCGACGCGGCAAAGGAGACCGACGAGTATAAGACGCAGGTCGAACAACTGCAAGGCTACCAGAAAACCCTCAACGACGTGATGGGCGTTACGAAGAAGAAGGCGGACGCCGTGGCAGGTAGCTATGACGACCTCAACGCGCAGCTCACCGCCGCACGCAGGGAGTGGAAGTCCCTCAGCGAGGAACAGAGGAACGCAGACGCGAAGCTCGGGGAGGATGGTCTTCTCGGGCGGATTCAGTCGCTGGATAAGCAGCTCAAGAACATGGACGACTCCATCGGCCTCCACCAGCGACACGTCGGAGACTACGCGGGGCAGATTGCAAGCATAGCGGGTCTTTTCGGCGGTGCCGGCAAGGCTGCGAGTAGTGCCATTGGTTCGGTTCAAGGACTGACGGCAGGACTGAAGGCTATGTCCGGAACGCCCGTCATAGCTATCCTCGGAGCGCTCGTCACCATCTTGCAGAAGGTCATCTCCAGCATAAAGACCTCGGAGGATAACGTAAACGCTCTCTCTATGGCTTTCGCTCCGCTGAAGACGGCAGGAGACCTCGTTACGAAGATGTTCCAGGGCCTCGGCAAGGCACTCGCCAGCGCTGCCACGTGGTTCACGAAGGTGCTCGACAAGCTCGGCCTCGTCACCGATGAGATGCGCGAACGTCAGGACCTCGCCGCCAAAGAGATAGAGCTCCAAAAATCCGAGAGAGCGCTCCTCTACGAGAACGCCGACACTCGGAAGAAGATAGCGGAGCTCAATGCCAAGTCCACTGAGAAGGACAAGTACTCAGCGCAGGAGCGTGTGACGTTTATCGAGGAGGCTGGACGCCTGGAGCAAGAGATAGCGAAGAAGACCTACGAGCAGGCGAAGCTCGCCTACGAGGTAAAGAAGAGGACGAACGCCCTCACGGAGAGCAGCACCGAAGACCTCAAGGAGGAAGCTCAGCTCTATGCCGCTATGGTGAACGCCGAGACCGACTACTTCAATAAGATGAAGGAGCTCAACGCCCGCAAGATAGAGGCTATGCAGCAGCAGGCGCAGGAACGTGCGGCGCAACTCTCCGTGGAGAAGTCGCTTATCGAACAAGAACTCGCCCTCGCCAAGACCGGCAGCGAGGAAGAACTGAAGCTCACCATCGCCAAGCGACAGAAGCAGTACGAGATAGACAAGGCTGCCAAGACTGCCGCCATCAAGGATAAGAAGGCGCTCGCCAAGACGCTCACCCTGCTGGAGCAGGCCTACCTCGCCGACCTCAAGAAGATAAACGACGACTACCAGCGGGACTCCGTGACGAATAACGTCAAGTACTTGACAAATAGAATGAACACCTACACGCAGGGAAGTGAAGAGTACCTCAAGCGTGCGGTCTTTCTGAAGCAGTACGAGATAGACACGCTCCGACAGATGGATAAGGAGAGCGACGAAGACTTCAAGGCTCGCAAGCTGGCGGCGCACCACGCACTCATCGCTGCGCAGCAATCGCTCTACGACTACCAGGTGGGGCAGGCTCGTCGGGTGATGGAGAACGAAAAGGCAGCCCTCAAGGGTGGCAGCATCGAAGCGCTCTCCAAAGCGGTGGACGTCGCACGCTATGACCTCGAACATACCTACCAGAAGATTGGGGAGAGCGACGCGGATTTCACCGCTCGCATCATCGCAAACGAGAAGGCTCTCGCCGCTGCGCAGGAGGCTCTCTATGATGGGCAGGCGGAGCAAGGTCGCCAGCGTCTGGAGAACCGAATGAACGAAGCCGTCGCAGGAAGTGCGGAGTACCTCACGCGTGCCGTGGAACTGAAGAAATACGAGCTCGACACCCTTCACCAGATGGAGGAAGAGAGCGACGAGGCGTTCCGTGCTCGGCAGCTCGCAGCACAGAAGGCCTACACCGATAGCAAGCAGGCACTCCTCGAGAAATCCGCAGCGGATTTCCAGAGCTACGCTTCGGCCGTCTCATCGATAGCCGGTTCCGTCGCTGACATCATTGAGAACTCCACCAACGGAGACGAGAAGGCGGCTCGTCAGGCGAAGAACATACGAATCGCTTCGGCCATCATAGACACCCTCGCAGGAGCCGTCACGGCTTTCGCTCAAGCGCAGTCCCTGGGACCTATCAAAGGCCCGATCGTCGGAGCGGTGAACGCAGGAGCAGTCATCGCCGCAGGTTATGCGCAGGTGCAGAAGATTCGCGCCACGCAAGTCTCCGCCTCCACGGCTGCCACTACCTCCGCATCGTCTATCACTACAAGCGCACCAACCCCGGCTGCGGACATACCGACCACGGCAGTAGCCACCACCGCAAGCGATACCGATAGGCTCAACGAGATAATCAAGAGCCAGAAGGTCTATATCCTCTCCGATGACCTCGAAGCGAATAGCCGCAGGGTGCAGATAGTGGCTTCCGAATCGTCTTTTTGACAACTATTGACAAAAATTAACCGAAAATTAAACCCCTTCCACTTTTAGGCGTGCGAGACTACCCTCGTGCGCCTTTTAGTTATGATAGCAACAATAGATGACATACCTGTTTTTAACGCCACTATCGATGAGGACTGCGGGATAATTCGCGTCTCTCTCGTGGATGACCCAGCCGTATCGAAGAACTTCCAGGTCTTCAAGGCGAACGCTCAGCCGATGCTCTACGCCGTGCAGGATGAAGATAAGCACCTCGTCCGTGGCGTCATTATGCGAGCCGACTACCCGATTTATCGCCGTGATAAGAAGCTCGGAGAGTACTATGTCGTTTACAAGCCTGACGTTATCAGGCAGATGGCCGAGAAGTACCTCAAGGAAGACCGCGCCAATAATGTGAACATTATGCACAAGGAAGGCTCTGACGTGGAGGGCGTGAATATGGTTCAGTGGTTCATCAAGGGAGCAGGCGTAGCGATTGATGGCTTCGACGACATCGCCGACGGCAGCCTCTTCGCCGAGTACCACGTCACCAATGAGGACGTATGGGCGGAGATTAAGGCAGGAACGTACAAGGGGTTCAGCATTGAGGTCTACTTTAATCTCGAACCCGAACAGAACGAGAACTACGTGCAGGACGTCATCGACAAGTGGGGAGAATACTTTTCAAAGATTAAGAATATGGCAAATTTTAAGAAATTCGCAACTGCGCTGGCCAAGATGCTGGCGAAGTTCGCAAGCATTACAACCGATAAGGGCGTGCTCGTGTGGGATACCGAGGACGACCTCAAGGCAGGCGACTCCGTTTACGTCCAGGGCGAAGACGGAACACGCGTGAAGGCCGAGGACGGGGACTACAAGACCGATGACGGAAAAGTCATCAAGGTGGTAGACGGCAAGGTTGCCGAGATTGTGGATGACGAGGCTGAGGTGAAGCTCGGCAGCGTGGACACCGACAAGGGAAGGCTGTACGCCGAGGGCGATGACGACCTCAAGGCTGGCGACGCAGTCTTCGCAGATGAGAAAAAGGAGACACCGGCAGCCGACGGAGACTATGTCACCGCAGATGGCAAGACCATCGTCGTAAAGGACGGCAAAGTCTCGGAAATCAAGGACCCAAAAGCCGAGGTGGCAACAGCTGCTACTCAGAAGTTCGAGGGCGAGGACCTCTCCGCGCGTCTCGACAAGCTGGAGAGAATCGTTAAGCTCATCATTAATTTCTGCTACCTTCCACTTCTGGACGGGGACGGCAATTTCCTTTTTTCGAAGGAAAAGCCGAAGGATACCCTCTGCGGACGTCTGGACGCTCTGGAGACCGCTATGGACAACGTGGCGACCATACTCGAGAAGATGGGCAAAGCTCCGAAGGCTGCACCGGCTACTGAAGAGTTTAAGACCACGACCGAGCAGAAGATTGACAACCCTCGCACGGCTTCTCTTATGAGAATCCTCAACGCAGGCAGATAAACACAAGATAGATAATTCATAAAACTCTTTTTCATTATGGCATTTGCAGTTACTTCCCTTCCGGACTTCAAACAAGTCAATAGGGACCAAATCATCAACAAGGTGGTCCTCGGCGGACGCTTCATCAGCCGAATCACCAAGCAGACGGGCGTGAAGAAAGACGCTCTCATCAATCTTCTGGACACTGATCCGCAGTTCCAGAACGGCGCCGTGTGCGGCTTCACCGCTAAGGGCGACACCACCCTCTCACAGCGCACCATCGCGACGGGCGACATCAAGGTGAATATGTCTTGGTGTCCGCAGACCCTCTTGGGCAAATATGCGGAGTATCAGGTACGCATCGCGGCTACTCCGAACGCCGAGCACCTTCCTTTCGAGGAGGAAATCATCGCTAACGTAGAGTCGCATATCAACAAGAAGCTCGAAGCAGCTGTCTTCTTCGGAGACACCACCTCAGAGGATGAGAACCTCAAGCGCTTCGATGGTATCGTGAAGATTGCCAACGCTGACACTGGCGTGGTGAAAACCACCATCGCCGCAGGCTCAACCGCCTATGCTGCTATCAAGCAGGTGTACCTCGCCCTTCCTGAGGACATCCTCGACAAGGCTGAGATTTACGTCTGTCCCGCTCTCTATCGTCAGTTCATCCTCGAGCTCGTGGAGAAGAACTACTACCACTATCCGGCAACGGAGGAGGCTCCTTCTGAGATTAAGTTCCCAAGCACCGACGTTCGCATCGTGAAGACCGACGGCCTTGCTACTTCAGAAGCGAAGAAGTACATCGTCGCTGGCGACCCTCGAGAGATTGTCTTTGGTTGCGACCTCGAGAACGACCGCGAAGACGCTCGCATCTGGTTCTCGGATGACGATGACCTCTACAAAATGAAAATCAGCTTCAATGCTGGTATTCAGTATGCATTCTCTGACCGCATAGTCCTGGCGGACTATACCACTATCGCCGAATAAAAACACGGAGGGAGAGGGAGACATAGCGCTCCCTCCACCTCTATAAAATTTCAATAATATGGCTTGTAATCAAACAATCAACGGACTGATTCGTGACTGCGCAGCTTCCATCGGTGGAATAGTCGAGGCGTATATCGCCAACTACGACGACGTCACCGCAGTAACAGTAGAAACGGACCAGATAAAGACAATAACGCTGGCAGAGGAGAAGAAATTCAAGAAATTCCAGTTCCGCCGCGGCACGGGCTCAATGTCCTCATCCTTGCAGGTGGACAACGCCAGCGGAAACAACTACGTCCAGACGGACGTGGTCCTTCAGTTCAATAAGATGGAGACCACAAAGCGAATCGAGATGGCAGCGCTCAGCGTAGGCGAGCTCGTCGTCATCGTGAAGGATGCGAACGGCCTCTATTGGTATCTCGGCTATAACGAGCCCGTTATGGCTTCGGCAGGCGACGGACAAACCGGAACGGCGAGAGGTGACGCGAACCGCTACACCATCACCCTTCAGGACAACGCGAAGACGTGGCCTTACGAGGTCCCGGAATCGGTTGTCACTATTCTCGTAGACTAAACGAGGCAGCCCACGACACTGCATATACTTCCTTCTTTCTTTTGCCCTTCGGAATTGCGCCCGAGGGGCTTTTGCGTTTATGTGTTAGAGATTTGCGGAGATTTGTAACCGATTTCGCACGATTTGCCACTTATTGGCGAGATGATATACTTAAAGAATACAACCGAGGAGCAGGAGGTCTTCCTGCCTATCATAGAGCGAAAGGGAACGAACGCCACCTACACGCTCCGTCTTCGCAGTACAATGACGGGAGAGGCAGTCCTGGATGATATACTCGTCGAGGACCTTAACCGATTCGCCGACTACTACGAGTTTGTGTTCACGCTGCCGACACTGATAGCCACGGGCACGTACCGGCTGGACGTCTTGCAGGCTGGTGCAGTTGTCAGCACGATGCTCGCGCAGGTGGAGGCGCCTGAGTATTTCACTGAAGCTAACATTGATTTGATATTCAAGCAATATGGAGAATAGTAACGCAACTCGGGAGCGGATGGCATTTGCGGCCATCTCTCCAATTATCGAGAGCAACATAGTATTACCAACGGAGACGGCAGTGAGGGGGCACGATTACGTGTCCTGGGGAGAGGAGAACAGCTATCCCGAATACCTGCTGGACCTTTTCAAGAACGTCCCGACGCTTCACAGCATCATAAGTGGGAGCGTGGACTATGTCGTTGGAGATGACGTTATAGGAAATTGGAATCCGTGGGAGGGAAAGGCGATGAATAGCCGTGGCGAAAGCGCTCGTGAACTCGTCAAGAAATGCGCGTATAATTATTTCTTATATGGCGGCTTCGCCCTCCAGATTATCCGGAACGGATTAGGCGAGGTGGCGGAGGTCTATGTACTCAATACGCGCTTCCTGCGTGCCAATAAGAATTGCGACGTCTTCTACTACTCGGAGAAGTGGTGCGACCGCTATATCCGTTCTGAAAAGATGATAATTTATCCGTCTTGGATGGCAGGAGAGAAGCAGGATAACTGCATCCTCTTCGTGAAGAACGCAAACGAGCAGGTCTATCCATCGCCGCTCTATGCTGCGAGCGTTAAGGCCTGCGAGATTGAGAAGTCCATCGACGAATATCACCTCAACGAGATAAACAACGGCTTCGCCCCTTCTGTTATGATTAACTTCAATAATGGACGACCGACCGACGACATAAAAAAGGAGATTGAGAAGAGCGTGCAGGAGAAGTTCGCCGGCAAGTCGAACGCAGGCAGGATTATGCTCTCCTGGAACGAGAGCCTTGCGAACCGCACGACGATAGACCAATTCTCCGTGCAGGACTATGGAGCTAAGTACGAGGCGCTCTCAGCGCATAGCCGCCAGCAGATATTCACCGCCTTCAGGGCGAACCCGAACCTCTTCGGAATCCCGACGGACAACCTCGGATTCTCGCAGGAGGAATACCAGCAGGCGTTCAAGCTCTACAATCGAACGCAGATCCAGCCCGTGCAGCGCTTGATTTGCGACGCCTTTGCCACGGCGCTGGGCGTGGAGGGTTCGATAACGATTAAGCCTTTCACACTTGAGAGGATTGGCGAAAAGGATATACAATAGGAGGGATTGACGATGACAGAAGTACTACTCATTTCGGAGACGATGGTTAAGTCCGTCAGCAGCATCAGCGAGAACATCGCTGGCAAGTTCCTCCGCCCTTCGATACTCGAAGCGCAGGAGGTCGGCCTCAAGCACGTGCTCGGAGCTCCGCTCACTGAGAAGCTCAAGGAGATGGTACTCTCGGGAACGCTCGAAGGTAGTTACAAGGCGCTGCTCGATGCCTGCCAATACTACCTCGCTTATCAGAGCGTCGTGGAGCTCATTCCGAGGGTGTCGTACAAGATTAACAACGCGGGAATGAACACCACCACCGACGAACATATCCATCAGACTACCTGGGACGAGATTATGGGGATGCGTTCCTTCTATCAGGCGAAGGCCGACCAATACTGCCTGGACCTTCAGCGCTGGGTGCTCAAGCATTACGACGACTTCCCGGAACTTCAGGAGGGAGATTGCTACGAGGTGCGGCAGAACCTCGTCTCGGCGGCTTCCTGCGGCGTGTGGCTCGGAGGCCTGAGAGGGCAGAAAATTTGACGGCTCAAAATAAGGCGATTTGGCGAGGTTATAGAGTTTAGTGGAGGGTTTGGACGTCTTTGAGTTATAAACGCATTGTTTGATTTTTGTTTGATTTTTAGAGGGTGTTTCGATGACACTTTATGAAGTAATACGAAGGATTGAGGCAACCGCGGCGAAGCAGCCAGCGGTGAATATGATTGTCGAGAATGACATCTTCAAGCTCAACGCCTGCGCCGATGCGCGTTATGGAGTCTTCGCTTGGACGCAGGGTGCGCACGCGGCAAGCACCGAGAGCGACGAGAGGAGATACTCCTTTTCGCTCTTCTACGTGGATAGGCTGACGGACGACGGCAGCAACCAGCTGCAAGTGCAGAGCGTGGCGGTGGATGTGCTCGACAATATCCTTCGGGAGCTCGCAGAGGATTGGGGAGTGGAGGATTGGACCATCCAGACCTTCAATCAGCGCTTCACGGACGTGTGCTCCGGAGCGTTCGCATCGGTCGTTCTGAGCGTTCCTCTCGGCAGCGTTTGCGCGGAGGATTATGAGGCGCGACTGCTGGGAGATTTCAATAACGACTTTAATAATGACTTTTTTGTGCGGAAAGAATTAAAAACTAAAATTATATGATTACGAATGAACTTATATCGGAGATAAAGTCGAAGATTAACGACAACCAGAAACAAGCTATCACGGGCGGCGTTCTTCAAGGCGTGCTCGTGGATATGGTGAACGGACTGACAACGAAGGGCCTCACATTCCTCGGCCTCCTCGGGCCGAACGACCCCGCACCGAGCAACGAGCTGACGGGCGGATACTACCTTTCGTTCCAAGCCTCCACGATAGAGACTCCCTACTTCAATGGCGTGCATCTCCATCGCTACTCTATGCTCATATGGACGCAGGACAAGACGGGTCGCTGGAAGTTCAAGAGGGTAAAGTATGAAGACCACCGAGGGCCGAAGAGGGTAGTTGTAGGTCGAGCTCTGCCCATACACTTCAACCAATTTACGCAAAATTTCACTGTCCATCTTTCGGGCGATGGAACGAGGGACACTTATGCGGTGTGCGGAAAACAAGTATTAAGAAGTGAAGATTGCAAATTGGGTGAATATTTAGAAGGCCATTATGGTGCAGGGCGAAAAAGTAATCAAAGTGATCAATATTGTTTCATTCAATTCAGTAAAGAAGACGACGGAATAACGCTTGAACAAGCCAGTCTCCCAGATTTTATAAGCGACCGTGTAATAACAAGTTCTTACTTATCTGGTTTGCGTGCGTGTTCTGAGGCGTATGAGATAAATAACAATAGAATTTCTTGGCGCCCTAAAATTCAAACTCACTTAACAAAAATGACCCGAAGAGTAAAAGATTACACATATCGAACGAAACCCAATGGTGAATATGCACAAAGAAAAATGGTAGTTAAAAATATCCCGGGTAAAATTATCAAAGATATTCCAGGATATGATAGTGGTGAATATCGTAGAGCAAAGAGATATAAAATGGTTGCAGGAAAGAAAAGAGCGGCGGGCTTATCGGAAAACTACATAAGAGTTTATCATCAAAATACTTTATATTAGATGACAAAAAAAAAGAGTACGCTCTTGGACACATGAACTTACTCCATTGACCCTGAGATGGCATACTCTTCAAGTGCAAATGTAAGAAATTATTTTTGAAATACAATGAAAAATAAGATTTTTAAAAATACAGATGAAAATAAATTCGCCAGAGAGTTGCTACCAAGACTAAGTGGTCTTTTTCTCGTTAAAGGCTCGATAAAATTAGATGATACTCACCTGTCTCTACCTGACGAAACGTTTCTTGTGATTCGCACCTCTAGCTTGTATTACGACCACTCTCTCGTCATTTGTTCGCAGGGTGGTTTCTTCGACGACGTGAAGGTGTGGTGATAATGTAATAATCTGTGGCTATGTACGAAAGACTATCTCAGGAAGGAAAGATGACGGCGCAATTTATTTTGGCGGTGGTGGCTGTCTTCGCTGGCCTCGTGCTTCTCTTTATCGGGTTCTTCGCTCCTCCATACGGAGCGGTGGACTCCAGCCTCCTCGTCGCCTATGGCGAGACGCTGACCTTCGCAGGAAGCCTCATTGGCGTGGATTATCACTACAAGACTAAAACATCGCAGCACGAATGAAGTACTTTACACTACAAGAGCTAACACGAAGCGAAACGGCGGAGCGTCTGGGTATTGACAACACACCTGACGCTGCGGTGCTGGTCCATCTGAAAGAACTGACGGAGAGACTTCTCGACCCTCTCCGCGAGGCATTCGGCCGTCCTATCATCGTGACCAGCGGCTATCGTTGTCCGGAGCTGAATGCGGCCGTCGGTGGCAGCCCTACGAGCGCACACCTGCAAGGCTACGCCGCGGACCTCGTCCCGAAGGACGGAAACGTGCAGCGCTTCTTGGAGTTTACATATTGGTGGCTCCTCAGGGAGGGCAAGCCTTACGACCAGCTCATAGCGGAGACAAGCTCCAAAGGAGCGCGCTGGGTGCACCTCGGTCTCTATTCGCCACGGCACACACAACGATACGAAAACAAAACACTATTCAAAAATGAAGATGATTAACGACATAAAAGAGTTCCTGCGCGGCGAACACTTCCGCGTAGGTCTCGCAATTATCAAGATGGGCGCGTGGGCGATAGCCTGCTCCTCAGGCGTGGCGATGCTGGTAGGAACGCCCGACAAGGTGCCAGCCGTGGCAGTGCTCATTCTCGCCGCTATGGCGTGGCCAGAGCTGAAGCGGTGTCTCCAGGTAGTCACCGGTGAAGAAGATGAAAAACAATCTTAAATACTTTACATTATGGCAGCAATTAGAAATTTCCTCGCCGCTTTCGTGCGGTGGTTCAGAACGGAGGGAGGCCTCCTTCACTTCTTTGCGAGTGCTTTCCTCGTAGTCTTCCTCGCAGGTGTCGTCGCTCCTGCATGGGCAGTTCTTCTCACCTTCGTGCTCGGCATCCTAAAGGAGATAGCCGACTACTTCCTGCCGAACCATTCGGCGGATATGAAGGACATCTTCTGCGATATTGTCGGCATCGGTGCCGGCACTATCCTCGTAGGCCTGCAAATATGGCTGGCGGCGCTCTTTGTTTAGTCGAACGCAATCGCAGGCTTTGCGTATTAGAAGAGCCATTTCAGTTGTTCGGATAATGAGACCATTTCTGCATAATTTTATAGTTTTTGTTTGTTTCGGGGCGGCGATTGTCGCCTCGTTTCTTTTCGGAGTCCGAGATGGCAGGAGGAGAGCTGCCACCGATGACGTGCAGCGCGATACCATCGTTCTGAGGGATACCATCCGAATACCGGCGCCGAGGCCGACCTCCGTCGTCACTCAGGGAACAATCCTGCTCGCCCTTCAGGACGCGCTCATCGCGACGCCAGATACGCTACGCTCCCGAGATACTATCTACGTGCAGCTTCCGAGAGAAGTGAAGACATACGGCGATAGCAGCTATCGGGCAGTCGTCAGCGGCTTCCGTCCATCGCTCGATGAAATAGAGATCTACCAGCGGACGAAGGTTGTCACGGAGACGAGGGTGGTGCGTTCTTCGCCCTGGGTGACTATCGGGCCATCCGTCGGCGTGGGCATCGCCACGGACGGCAGAACATATCCGTTCCTCGGTGTGTCAGCCACTATCCCCCTCTGGTCGTGGCCGCGGAAGTAATGTCGGCGAAATTGGAAAAGTGCATTTTTCTTTGAAAAAAAGTTTACTTTTTTTTAATAAAGTATACTATATTAAATTATTTTTCGTATATTTGTACTCGGAAGCTGTGAGCAATCCAGCGACCGAACAACAAGAATTTACAACAATTAAATTTTTCGCATTATGAAAATCAAGAACGACAACAACTTAAAGAGGCTCGCGCTCCGCGCGGACTCCACTACTTTCGAGATTGAGGAAAAAGTTATCGCCCTCCTTCTTCAGAAGAATTGGGTTAAGGACTTTAACGATGAGACCTACTTCGGCGTGGCTCTCCGCCTCGTCATACCGGGCGACACCTACGTAGATGAGGTCTACAACGCTATCCGTAGCCTCGGCATAGATTGGATACTTAGCAGGGACTTCGAGGCGTTCCTCAGCCTCAAGCTTATGGGCGACGGCGATTGCCCATACTGCGGAGGAGAGCTGGACTATGAGCAGCCAATCACGAACGCGACCTCCGAGGTGAGCGAAGAGGTGGAGGTTCTCGGGCACGAGTACCGATGCACCCACTGCCGCCGCGAGGTCATCAAAATAGACACGCCGAATTTATAATTTTTTTGAACTGAGCGGAGGGCGAAAGCCCTCCACTATTAAAGATGAGTATTCAGCAAGGAGGAATAAGATATGACAATTAAAGAATTTATCAAAGCGCTCAAGCGGTATCCTCAGGACGCGGAGGTGTACGTGGTGGGCGATTGGGAGAAGTACGACGAGTTCGGCACCCTCACCGACCTGAAGGCCGTTTATGACGTGACCTCTCAGATCATAGTAATCGATACAGGGACGGACTTCGATGACGTTACCGAGGTTCTTATAGAAGTGAGGGAGGCCGAGTGATGAGAGGAGGGCAGAGACAAGGAGCTGGCCGCAAGCCTCAGGACACCAGCGCTCACCTCGTGAAGGTGACACCAGAGACATACCGAATGCTCCGAGAGCTGCGTGCTCTGGGGTTCATCGGAACGAAGGTAACAGAAATCGCATTACGGAATTTCTACGAGAGAATAAAAAGTCAAAATTTATAACTATCTTTGCGAGGTGGAGAGGGCTTCCATAACTTCTCCATCTCGTAAATTTAATTGTTGGGGGAGGGCTTTCGGGCTCTCCTTTTTTTGTGAAATTTTGAGCTCGATTCGATTTTGTTTTTGTACTTCCGATTTTTTTTGTATATTTGTAATGCTTACAAACATCAAAGTTATAGTATTTATGAAACTTGTAAAAAACAAAAAAATGAACCTTGCTGGCACGCTCCGCACGATGGAGCGAGGCGACATTCTCGAAGTGAGCTCCGCTGGTTATGCCGAGGCTTATGTCCGTAGCGTCGCTTCGGCCGTCGCTAAGGAAAAAGATGGTCGCTACGTAGTGAATGCCATCTACGACGAAAACAAAATCAAGGTAACACGTGTCCAATAGTGGACTCCGAAGACAAACAAACAATTAAATTTTAATGAAGATGGAAGAACAAATCAAACATTTCTTCTCGCCTCAGGAAGCAGGCGAGAAAGCGCTGGAGGCCGTCAAGTACCTCCGCGAGAAGACCGCGCCGAAGCTCCTCGCCGGTGGCTTCGACCTTAACATTGAATGGGAAGACGTGAGCGGCTTCGTCTACAAGTGGGACTGCGCTCGCCTCCACGTCACCATCGTAAGCTACGAGGATGCAAAGGAGATAGACCGCATAGGCGAGTTCTATATTAACTGCCATAGCGTGGCGGAGTGGGAAGCACGTATGAAGCTTATTCTCATCATTACGGAAGTATCAGGCGAGAACCCTTGCCAGATGGTTAAACTCTTAAGCGATTTGTATTAGTTATGGACCTTAGCAATATTAGAACACTGACGGCGGACGAGATTGATGTCCGCATCGGAACAAAGGGAAAGAGCGGCTGCGGAGCGAGCCTCCTGCTTTATAAGAACAGCCGCGTGGATATGGCAATTCTCGACGAGCTTGTCGGCCCGATGAATTGGCAGCGAGACCATAAGGAGCTAAAGGGCGTCATCTACTGCGGTGTCGCCATCAAGAATGAGAACGAGTGGATATGGAAGTGGGACGCAGGCGTCGAGAGCAACACCGAACCTCAGAAGGGAGAGGCCTCCGATAGCTTCAAGCGTGCCTGCGTGAATTGGGGCATCGGGAGAGAGCTCTACACTTCGCCATTCATCTGGGTGAACCTCACCGCCGAGGAGTGGAACGACGGCAAGCCGAGGATAAACTTCCGTGTTTCGCAAATCACTTTTAACAAAAAGAGGGCGGTCTCCTCGCTCGTTATCGTAGACGGCAAAGGAAATGTCCGCTACTCCTTCGGAGCGGCCAAAGGCAAGGCCGCTAAGGCCGTGGAGGCGTCACAGCCAGCGCCATCGCCGGCACCAGCAGAACCGACACCAGCGCCAGCTCCGCAACAGCGCAAGCACTTAACTCCGGAGCAATATGAGAGGGCCGTGCAGGCGGCAGCCAGAGGAGCGATGACGAAGGACGGGAGGACGATCCGCCAATGGCTTATGGACGAATTTATGCCAACCGATAACGAGCTAATAGATTTCGATGCTCAGGTGGCAGATTATAAAGCAAGTATTAACAATTAATTTTTTTTACATTATGGAACAGAAAGAAAAATCCCTATCACTTTACGACCTATCACAAGAGCAGCTCGACATCGAGCGCGCCCTGGAAGATGCTGGCGGAGAGCTCACTCCGGAGCTTGAGGAAGCCCTCGGCAACAATGCCGAAGCGCTCTTCCACAAGATAGACTCATATAACGCAATTATGCGCAAGAACGAGTATATGAACGAGGCCATCGATGCGGAGATAAAGCGCCTCCAGGCACTCAAGAAGACGAACACGAACAAGGTGAAGTCCCTTAAGTCGTATATCGGCTACGTGATGGGCACCTTCGGCATTACCAAGATAGAAGGAAACCTCTGCAAGGTGTCGAAGCGCAAGACTACGGCGTTAGAGATATACGACGAGGACACCCTCTGCCGCGACACCTTCGCCGAGGTGGAACGATTGCAGGAGACCTTCCCTGCCTGGATTCGTCTGGACTTCACTATCTCCAAGACGGAGCTCAAGAAAGCCATAGAAGAGGGCACCCCGGTAGCAGGGGCGCGAATTGTTGAGAATGAAAGCGTAATAATCAAGTAGCTATGAAGTATATTATCAATATCAATCAGAAGGCGATAATGAGCCTCGGTCTTGACCTCGACATTATCGATATGGCAATTTTCGATGAGGTCTACTGCTATATGCAGTCATCGCGCCGCCAGAAGCTCAGCACCCCGGAGGGCGAGTTCTTCCTCATCCTCCCTCGGTATATCATCGACGATATGCCGCTGCTTGGCGTGAAGTCTGAAGCCGTCATACGCAGGCACCTCGCGAAGCTCGCAGACGCAGGCCTTCTCGTCCGTTATTCTCAGAACCAGCAAATCGGCCGCTCATACTACCGCCTCGGAGAAATGGTGGATAGCCTCTTTTATGAAGGTGACGAACCAGCTCAAAAGGAAGAGAATGAGGGTATAATATTCAATTAGCGATGAAGCAGGTTAGAGATAATAATTATTTCGTAGTCTTCGGATGGATGCGAGCGCTCGGACTCAAGGGTTTGCAGCTGGAGCTCTATGCCATCATCTACGGCTTCAGTCAGGATAGTGCAGGGGCGTTCTACGGAACGCTCTCCTATCTGGAGGAGCTGACGGGCTTCAACAGACGGACCATTATAGACAACTTGAAGGAGATGGCCGAAAAGGGCCTCATCGTCAAAGAGCAGGAGATTATCTCTAATATGATTCGCAACAGGTATATTTGCACGCCTCGCACGGGGGGTGAAGAATCTGCACGGGGGGTGAATTTTTTGCACGGGGGTAGTGAAGAAAATTCACGGGGGGTGGTGAAAAATCTGCACGGGGGGAGTGAATTTTTTTCACCCAATAATAACTGTCTCTTATACACATCTCCGAGCCCACGAGACCGTACTAGATCTC
>ENA-OYXV01000397-OYXV01000397.1-human-gut-metagenome-genome-assembly--contig:-NODE-397-length-27032-cov-9.387145_pt1 | contig 27032 bp, 20 predicted proteins | sample MGYA00244846_ERZ653424 | MGnify/ENA primary metagenome ERZ653424 (study PRJEB26926, sample SAMN06165108) | human gut metagenome | biome: ENVO:00009003; feature: ENVO:2100002; material: ENVO:00002003...
ACGAGATCTAGTACGGTCTCGTGGGCTCGGAGATGTGTATAAGAGACAGTTTTACAGCTGTATCTCCACTACCTTATCCACATCAGTAGGCACGCTGTCGAGCGTAATGAGCACTCCGCCTTGACACTTCTGCATCTTGACAGCCTTGCGTGAAACGTAGTCTACGGCATGCTTTGCGTTCTTGTCGGTGATGGGAAGGAAGAGCGAACGATCCTTGAGGTTGAGGATATGTACGAATATCTTGTTGTCCTTCTCGGTTGTTACGCCCCAATCGCGTGGCGATACGCGTCCGCCACGTGTACCGTATATAGTTTCTCCGTATGTCTTCATCCATTCGCCCATTTCCTTCAGACGCTGCACAGCCACTGCGGGCAGACAACCATCGGGTTGCGGACCTATGTTCATAAGGAGGTTGGCGTTGCGGCCAGCTGCCTTTACGAGGTAGTGGATGAGAGTCTTTGTCGACTTGTAGTTCTGGTCGGTAATCTTATATCCCCACATACCGTTCATTGTTTCGCATGTTTCGAGCGGCAGTTGTGAGATTGACTGACCTGAGAGTCCGGCTGTATTCTCGCCAGGCAGATCGCGTTCGAACATCTGGAAGTCTTCGCCTTCGAATGGAGTGTGATGATGATTATTGCCGATGAGGCAGGCAGGCTGCAATCGATGGATGAGAGCATACTGCTCAGGCAGGCGCCAATCGAATGACGGATTGATGTCCTGATCCCACCATCCGTCAAACCATATAGCTCCAACCTTGCCGTAGTTGGTGAGGAGTTCGGTGAGCTGATTGTTCATGAACGTATAGTATGAGTCCCAGTTCTGCTTCTCAACGGGTCGACCAGTGCCGAGACCTGTACGACCAAGCGGAGCGTCTTCACGCTGCCAGTCGATATGTGAGTAATAGAAGTGGATGTCGATGCCTTGACGGTGGCACTCGTCAGCAAGTTCCTTGACGATGTCGCGCTTGAATGGCGAAGCGTCTACAACGTTATAGTCGGAATATTTGGTCTTGAACATTGAGAATCCCTCATGGTGACGAGTGGTGAAGCATATATACTTTGCACCCGAAGCCTTGATTTGCGACACCCATTCCTTTGCACTGAATCGAGAGGGGTAGAAGCCTCCAGCCAGCTTGGCGTATTCCTTATAGTTGAGGTTGTTGTTGGTCATAGTCCATTCGCCGGTGGCAAGCATAGCGTACAGACCCCAGTGAAGGAATATTCCGAACTTGGAGTCCTGGAAGTGTTTGCGTGCCGCGATGTTGTCGGCAGAGGGTGTGTAGGTTTGATTAGTGTTAGCGGATGCTGTAAGCGATAATGCCAGCATAGCCGCAGCCAATAGCTTTTTCATAAGTTGTTGTTGGGTTATGGGTTATAATTGTTTCGCAAAGTTAACCTTTTTATTCGTATTGGTGAAGAATTATACAAAAAAAGTTGGGCTACCTCACGGCAGCCCAACCAAATAACTATTAAAACGTGTAATACGATAAGATCTGAGTCTGTTATGTTTATGTGCTGGTTTTCTAATGTTTATATTCTATTGCCTATAACCTTTCTGCGTATTTCTTGCGCACAGCACGTATGTGGAGTTTGTTGGTACGTCTGCTGAGACTTGTACCTTCACCTTCCTTATATTGGTATGCATTCTCATCATCGCCTTCAATATCTGAAGCTGTTGATGTCCAATAATATCCTTTCAAAGGATAAGTGTTGTCTTTAACTTCTGAATATTCGTCTTTGGCAGGTAGATACCATACGAAGTTTTCTTCCTTAAGTAAAGGACGCTCAACTTTATCACTTCCAACTGTTTGAACTTCTTTGTTGAACTTATTTTTCATTACAGCAGCTCGTACTGCAAAATCTGTTGGATTAAGAGGTAATTCCTTATCTGCTGTTCCACCCCAATTCTTTAGTCTTTGTATAAGTGGTGTTACGTCACTTATGCCATTGAAATTGTATAGTTCGTATGAATTTTGTTTACCATTTGTAGCACTCTTTGCTACATTTGGTGATGGAACTTTAGTAAAGTCGATGGTAACATAAAATTTGTCACTCCATGGTTCTCTATGAGTGGTAATGTATTTACCATAGTCATTAAACCATGTTAGAACTATTTCAACCCACAACTTTTTTAGAATCCAACCTGGTACAGTGTATGTAATCTTCATATCGTCTTCCCATAGGAAGCCCCATTGATAGTTATCATCCTCTATACGTTCACATCCAAATCCAGAGTTGTTCCAACATGGGGATAGCTGCGTGATTGTAAACTTAGCAGGTTTTGCTGATGAATATTTTTTCGGGCTTAGTTCAAGTTCGACGTTTTGTTCTGTGTTTGTTATATTTTCTTCAAGGAACGCATATACTGTCAATTCGCCAGTTTCTGTACCAGTGATGATCTGTGTTCCACGATCTTCCTCAATCCAATATCCTATTGATTGCAATTCTGTCAACTCTTTTCGAAGTGTCACCTTTTGTGAAGAAGATTTTAGTGTCCATCCTTCTGTCAGCATGGGATCTACCTTAATCTTAATCGGATAAATCACGTAATGTGCATCCTGCACCTCGGGCTTTGATGTAAACTTCAGCTCATACTCTGGTGTAATCGAGAGTCGATAGGTTACGGTTTTGCCCATTGGCCATTCGGCTCCGTCGAGTGATGCGCTCAGTATGCGGTCCTTGCCAGATATGCTGTCATGGAAAGCCACTTCGAGTTTGCTGTCTGCGCCTAAAGTCTGGGGCAGGAGCATGAATGTAGCGTCCTCGGCATTGAGCTTTGTGCCGTCGGCTGTGGCGCCTGTGGTTGCTAAGTTTGGCGAAACTGTATAGTCGGCTGTGGTTTCGTTAAGATACCATGCAGCTGTCGCCATGTCGTATGTACCAGACTTGCGTACGTTGGTTATTTTTACGCTCTTGATAGTGCCTTCTGCCATTGTCTTGCCAGTCTTGATGATGACGGCGGTGCACAGGTGCTTGAACTGCAGATCTACCGGTGTGCATGTGGCATCGTTAGAGGGATTGCTCATGAAGCCAGTGGCAGCGGCAACGATGTCGCGCTGGTCCTTTGCCTCGGCAGGAGTAGTGTACTGGAGCGTAGTTGCATTAGGATTGTCGGGTACAGATTGGAAAGTGGCATCCGTAGGAGCCCACGCCAAGAAGCGAAGCTGACGGTTGGAGCCAGGCCAATAGTAGACTTTGGAAGGCACCCAGTTAGTGTTAGTGCCCGTCTTAGTAGCAACATCGTCCATATAGTACTGCGTGCCGACTTTGTCATTCTCCTTGACGGCAGCCACAACCTTAAACTCGTCGTACATGCTTGTCTGCATAGCTGCACGTGTAGCAGGTCTGCCTGCATTGTCGTTGCCGATGCCGTCGGTCACAACGGCACGCACGCAGAGTGTGTCGGCAGAATTGTCCGAGCGCAGAGTGTAGCGGGCAGCAGTATAGCCGTCAGCAGAATTGTTCGCGCGTGTAGAAGCACCGTTTTCGGTAGATACGCCGAAGCTGATGCCGTCGGTATTTGTTTCCGCTTTGCCGAAAAAGTCGTCGCTGCTGCATGAAAAGAGCGACGCTGACAGTAGCACAGCAGCGATGCTGGCTGTCAATTGGTGTATTTTCATTATTCCTTTCATCTTGGTTCGTTTTTGTGGTTGTTGATAATTGTGAGTGTAAGGGGAACATTCAACCCCTTACACCCTGTAGTGTGTTAGTTGCCTGCTGCAGGCTTCTCCTCAACGAGTGCCTTGTCTTCTGACCAAGAAGTTCCCCAGTCAGCAACATTAGCTGTGAACTCGATAGGATAGAGCTGTGAATCCGGATTGATGTTTGAAGCTCCAATCTCAGCAACGTAGTTGTAGCTCTTGCCTATCGACTGTGTTGTCTCGATTGTAACAGTGTGATTGTAGTCTGTTGTTACACCATTCTGGTCGAGAGTAACAGTGAATGTTACTTCGTAAGATTCTTTCTTAGCTGTAGGGATGAGATACATGTGATCAGTTTCACCACCTTTGTTTGCTTCGAGATTAGTAGGTGCTTTCGTAGCCGAATTAGCAAACGAAACTTCAAAAGTGTTGTTTGTTACGTTTGTTACGTTCCACTTAGCGTCAGTAGCAGCAGGAGTGATGGTACCATTCTTGTAAGCGTTGGTAATCTTTACGTCCTTAACAGAAATCTTGGCAGCAGCATTTGCTGGGAATGTGTTCTTGAAAGTGAACTTAACACGTGCCAACTGATGCTTGAATGTGAAGTTAACCTTGTCAGGAGCGGTTGTAATATTTGCATCCATTGGCGTTTCTGTAGCCTTTGCGTAAATCAGATCAGTCAGGGCGTCATTAGCGAATGTGATGGTGCCACCAGTCTTAGCTGCTGCGAATTCAACACCCTTCTCACCTGACTTCGGTGCGATAGCCTCGAAATTGTAGATGTAGTTCGCCTCCCAATACTTCAGCGGTGAGTATGTGCCCTCTCCACTTTGGTCAACTGTTACCTCCTGTGCATTGAAAATCTTATCGTCACCGCGCCAGCCATATACTTCCATACTCTTGAGATTAGCAAGAGTAACGTCTGTAGCACGAGTGCTCTTATCTACAAATGAAGAGAAACCAATAGCTTTACCCTTAGCCATTTCTACTGTCTCGTCGCTGTTGCAAGCTGTGAGCGCGAGGCCCATTGCTGCCAAACCCATAATAAATAATTTCTTCATAGTGTTTAATTTTTAAAGTTGGTTATTAATTTAATTTGTTGAAATATTATTTCAGTGGAATCACGATGTCTTCGTAATCGCCCCATCCGTCAATCTTGACGTCGAATCCAGAACTACCTTCCTTACCCTCTTCGTCGGTAATCTCAAGATCCTTCACTACGATGACACCACCCTGAGGTTGGGCCTCAACCTGCTTAGTCACGTCGAAGTCGAAGTTTTTGATTTTTCCGTTCTTGAGTCGTACCTCAAGGTTGAGAGCATAGCTGCGCTGTCCACGTGTGGGCTGATAGAGTGAGTTGGGCCAGTCAGGCACTCCGAACGATGTTACTATAGCCTGTGCTCCCCAAGGTTCGAGTGTGCAGTCGTAGAGCAGAGTTGCTGCCTCTTTTGAAGTCTGTCCGCTGTGCATATACACCGCTGCAGCCATGCCCGACAGTGCTCCGCGCACCAGTCCTACATATTCCAGACCCTTGCTGAACTCGTATCTTACGAGATACTTGAACACCATCGGGTGCATTGTAACCGACATCTCCGGCATTTCGTAGGTACGCTCAGATGTGTACTTCTCTTTGTAGTTGCCATAGAGCATATCGGGCATGTTCACAGTAGGTTCGCTACGGCTGGCGTTGCCCTTAAACGGATTGCCCATGTACGTAGAACGTGTTCGGGTGCGTGTGGTAGCCTTGGCAGAAGCATACGAGTACATATCGTCGAAGAGAATGTATTCGGTGTCGTTGTTGTAGAACAGCAACTGGTGGTTGCCCGGTTGCAGACCTACTACGTCGCCCTGAGCTGGCATATTGATCATATCGTTGACTCCCGTCTCGCTGAACACGTGCATACGGAGTCCGGCAGGAACCTTCGGTCGGAGGTCGTCGTATGCCATACCGTATTTTTCGGGCCATTCAGCTTCCGAAGCCCATACCTTCTGATTTTCGTTAAGTTCCCATTCCTGCTGGTATGTAGCTGTGACGCGGAAGTCGAACTTAGGTGCATGAACGTCGTGGTCGAAGCACAGGTCCTTGTGCTCGCACGATGTGAGTGTCGGCATGGCGAGTGCCATAGCGCATAGTGTGCCGAGTATTAACTTGGCTGATTTCTTGCAGTTAATCATTTCTCGCCTCCTTTCTTCGTTTTCGTGTTGTAGTTGCCATGTCCAAGAAGCCAAACGAGCGATACCTCAACCTTAGTAGGGCCTACCCAGTGGCGGTTTTTAGTGGCTTGCCATACATAGTGGCCGTCGAGCGGGATGTATTCGTAGTAGCGTCCGCCCATATATCCTGCTGCAATGCTGAAGTCGATATTGAGTCGGTGTGCAATAGGCATTGAATAGCCGTATTCAGCACCGATGGTGTAGTTCATGCGGTCCCAAAGAGTTCCGCCAGGCTCTCCACCCATATAACCAGTGCCTCCGAACTCGAAGTCGTAGGTGAGCATCTGTGCGTTGATGCCGATGTGGTGACCCTGCAACGGTTTCTCGGCAGCCATGGCTCCGAAATACTTGCGAAGGCTGATACCGCCACCGTAAATGCGCCAGTAGCGATGGCTCTTGTTGCGGCTCCACCATCCGTACATCCAGTCGGCAGCTATGCTCCAGCGGTTGCCAAGCGAGAACTCAACGCCGATGTTAGGCACGAGGAGTGCGTCGTAGAGCATGTTGGTCTTGAGTGCGAAGTATGCTGAACTCTTTGAGTCCACGATAGGTTCGGGCTGGGCAGGAGTCTCGGCTACGGGTGCAGGCTCTTCTACTACAGGCGTTTCGACAACGGGTGCTGCTGCCACTTCCTGCTTCTTGCGCAGTGTGACGAGTATGGCGCTGGCGTTGCGTACCGATGGGAAGAACTCGTCGAGCATGTATTTCCAAGTGCGTCCGTAGTTCATCTCCATGAGTCGCTTCTTGCGGCTGTCGATGAGTTTGCCCTGTTTATTATAGGTGTACTCCTGTGTTTCGAGCAGTTCGTGCAACACCTCTTTCTTTTCGGGCATGTCCGAGTGCTCAACGTAGTAGGCGAGCTTGCGCCATGAGTCGGACCATTCCTGACGGTTGATGATGTTGTCGGGCAGGTTGATGCGCTGACGCACATACCGCTCCATGCTGGCACAACGGTTTTGTGCAAGCTTGATGTTGCGAGCCTTGTCGCCTTCGGGCGAAGCAGAGCCACAGAACGTCACCTTGGTAAGTTCAATGGAGTTGTCGTTTCTTATTTCGTTAAGAAACTTAATCACGTCGTTCAGATTAGAAGCGTTGTTGCCGAAATTTGGGTCAAGAACACTTGATCCTACCCTAAATTCAATGCAAACTTCCTTGTCGTTTTCTTGGGCGGAGGCAGTCTGCATTCCGAGCGCCAAGAAGATGAGTGCTATAAATCGTATCATAGGCAATCGTCTTTTATTTGTCAAGTTTATTATTTTGCGTTTTAGTTAATATAGTTTTATTGTGTCACGTTAGTTAAATCACGTTTTGTCTTACGTTTCTTTAGTCTGCGTTAAGTCTTCATAGTCAAAGTGCAAGACAAAGTACATTGCCTTGAACTTTTCGATTGCAAATATAGCGAATGTTTACGAAACGAACAAACATTTTTGCGAAAAATATATTACTTTTTTCGCTGTGTGGGAAAACAGGGGGCTTTGCCCCCGTTGTTATGGTGAGATGGTGTGGAGCTTCGCTCCTGTTGAGGGTTTGTATTTGTGTTGGGTGAATAAAAAAGCGGAGGCTGTGACCTCCGCTTTTGTTTTAATGTGTGTATATTACTTACCTCACTATGTGGAGGAATTGTGGATTGGGCTTATTCCTTTTCTTCTTGTTTGGTCTTCGGCAATACCAGATTGAGCACTACGCCGATGACGGCGGCGAGTCCGATGCCTGAGATTGCGAACGAACCTGATGAGAGCACTGCGCCACCGAGACCCATGGTGAGCATTACGGAGATGATGATGACGTTGCGGGTGTCGTTCATGTCGACCTTGTGCTGCATGAGGTTCTGTATGCCAACGCTGGCGATGGTACCGAATAGAAGCAGCATTATGCCACCGAGTACTGCCTGCGGGATTGACTGCAGCAATGCGCTGAGCTTGCCGATGATAGAGAAGCAGATGGCTGTGGCAGCCGAAATGCGTATTACGGCAGGCGATGTAACCTTGGTGATGGACATGGCACCCGTCACTTCAGAGTAAGTAGTCTCGGGTGGTCCGCCAAGCAATGCCGATGCAAGGCAGGCACATCCGTCGCCGAGCATGGTGCGATGAATGCCAGGGTTTTCTACGAAGTCCTTCTTGGCAACGGCACTTACCACGTAAACGTCGCCTATATGCTCAAGCACGGGGGCTATTGCCACGGGTATCATGTATAGGAACGGTGCCCACTCGAAGTGGGTGATGGTGTCGAACTGTACCGGTATAGCCAGCCACGATGCCGATGCTACGCCCGAGAAATCGACCTCGCCAATGCAGATGGCGATTACGTAGCCCACGATGACGCCACTTATAATAGGTACGAGCTTCATCAGTCCGCGGCAGAATGTCAGTATAGCAATGGCGGTGATGAGCGACGCGAAGGCGAGCATCCAGTTGGTCTTTGCCATGTTGACGGCACTGCCCGAGAGCGAGAGGCCTATGAGAATGATGACCGGACCGATCACTACGGGTGGGAAAATGCGGTCGAGCAGACGCTTGCCCTGCCACTTCACCAATGCACTCACTACGAAGTAGACGAGCGATACGGCTGTAAGTCCGGCGAGAGTGCCGGGCAATCCCCACTGCTGTGTGGCTGCAATGATAGGGGCAATGAATGCAAACGACGAGCCAAGGAAGATGGGCACCTTGCCGCCGGTTACGAAGTGGAAGATGAATGTACCCAATCCGGCTGTGAAGAGCGCCGTAGCGGGATTGATACCGATGAGCAGCGGCACCAGCACCGTGGCACCGAATGCCACGAAGAGGAACTGCACGCCGACAAGGGTTTTCTTTGTTAGCGATAGTTGTTCTGTATCCATTTTGATTTGTTGTAGATAATTTATTGTGAAATAAGCCCAATAAGCATATTTAGGGCAACGCCCTGGGTATATGCTTATTGGGCTTTAATTTATAATGTTATACCTAATGCTACTTCACGAGTATGACGAGATATTTGCTGGTTGACCAGAATATCTGTGGGTTGTTGATGCGAAGCACGTACTGCTTGTTGGCATCCTGCAGTAGGGTGTACGAGCTTGACGGGTGCATGGTGAGAATCTTGGCGGACTTAGAGTAGAGCTTGATCTCCTTATCGACGCGGATGTCGATCTTGGTGAAGTAGTGCTTGTTGAAGTTCGACTCAAGCACCTTTGATCCTTCGAGGATGTGCTGTTCCTTCAGCTCCTTCTTGGTTCCGAATACAAACCATGCGGTGTTGAGTTGCTTGTCCTGAGCGTTGATAGTCTCGCTCTTCTGCGACGATTCTGTCTTGAGGCTCGACACGTTGTCGTTGAGAGTGTTGACAGTCTGGTCGAGTTCGGCAATGTGTATGTCCTTGGCATCGAGTTCGGCACGCAGCTGCTTGAGCTGGTTGTCCTTCTCGTCAATCTGCTTTACGAGGTCCTCAATGGTCTTGCGTAGCTGGTCGCCCTTAACGCTCGACTCGCGCATCTGCTGTCGCAGCTTCTCGATGAGGGCACGGTTCTGCTTCATTGTATTGGAGATGAACTGTATGTTCTCTACAATCTGACGGCGCTTGTCGGCTCCTTCGCCGTTCTTCACGATGCTCACACGGTTCTGGGCTTCGTCAATCTCGCGCAAACCTTCCTGTATTTGGTTGAAGGTTTCCATCATATCGTTGATTTCATTGTCCTTCTGAGTTATCACGCGTTGCAGTGAGTCGCTCTGTACAGTGCCCTCTACCGATTGTTTTTTGTCACTGTTGCCACACGATGCGAAGGCAACTACTGCCAATGCAAATAATAAAAACTTAAACTTTTTCATATTTGTCAGGGTTTGGTTATTATTCAGTATGTTACCGATTGTTATTCTTCTTCTCGGAATTTCTTCTTCTTGAATTCTTCGGGGGCGGCTTCGCGCATGGCGTAACGCTCCTTGTTGCTCAGTCGCGGCTTCTTCTCCTTGGCCTGAGCCTTCAATGCCTTGAGTGCCGACATTTCGCCTTCGCCGCATCCAGCCACCACTATCACTATCTCGCCACGCGGCTCTGTCTGGTGGAAGTGGGCTATTATCTCCTTGAGCGAACCGCGTACACTCTCCTCGTGCAACTTGGATATCTCGCGGCAGACGCTTGCCTGGCGTTCGTCGCCGAATACTTCGGCAAACTGCTCCAATGTCTTCACCAGCCGGTAGGGCGACTCGTAGAATATCATAGTGCGCGTCTCGGTGCGCAAAGCGTCGAGAAGCGTCTGGCGTCCCTTCTTCTGTGGCAGGAAACCTTCAAAGCAGAAGCGGTCGCAAGGCAGTCCGGAACTGACAATGGCTGGCACAAATGCCGTAGCACCTGGCAGACATTGCACCGTTATTCCAGCCTTGGCAGCCTCGCGTGCGAGAAAGAATCCCGGGTCGCTGATGCCTGGAGTGCCGGCGTCGCTGATTAGAGCTATCGTCTCGCCAGCCTTCAACCGTTCGACGATGGCGGCGCTTGTGCCGTGCTCGTTAAACTTATGGTGCGACATCAGACGGTTCTGTATGTCGAAATGCTTGAGCAGAATGCCCGATGTGCGAGTGTCTTCGGCAAGCACAAGATCGGCCTCTCTCAATATACGGATGGCACGCATTGTCATGTCCTCCATGTTTCCCACCGGAGTGGGCACTATATACAATATCCCCATATTGGCGACAAATATAGCTATATTAATCAAGAATGGCAAAAAAAGAAGCCCTTTCTTTGCAATTTTTAAAACGTATTCGTAATTTTGTACCCATTGAAATCGCATTTTATATATGTTGGAACAGAAAATCACATTTGACAAATTCATACGTTGGACGGCCATTTCGCTCATCACAGTGGCTGTGTTTGCCGTGACCAACTATCTGAGTAGCGTGCTGCTGCCGTTCTTCATAGCGTGGCTTTTCGCCTATCTTATGTACCCGATGGTGAAGTTCATACAGTATCGCATGCATGTCAAGGTGCGCGCACTGGCTATACTCATAGCCATGGCTGTAGTGCTGGGCGTGGTGGGACTGATGATTTACTTCATCATTCCGCCCATGATAGGGCAGTTTCAGAAGCTTTACGAGTTTCTGATGCACTGGCTCCACCAGACAACACACACCAATGACCTTACGACGCTTGTGAAAAACTGGATTGAGGAGAACCAGGAACAGGTGGAACGATTCTTCAAGAGCAACGATTTCAAGGATGCCATACGCACCAGCATGCCAAAGGTGTTTGCCGTGATAGGTCAGACTGCCAACATAGTGCTGAGCATTGTGGCATCGTGCATCACCTTATTATATATGTTCTTCATTCTGCTCGACTACGAATATCTCACCTCCAATTGGATAAAGATATTCCCCAAGAAGAACCGACCTTTCTGGCATGAACTGGCGGGCGACGTCGAGCGCGAACTCAACAACTACATCCGAGGCCAGTGTCTGGTAGCGCTTTGCATGGGCGTGATGTTCTGCATAGGCTTCAGCATAATGGACTTCCCTATGGCAATAGGTCTGGGCATACTCATCGGAGTAATGGATCTGGTGCCTTATCTGCACACCTTCGCCATAATTCCTACCGCTTTCCTTGCCATGCTTAAAGCGGCTGACACCGGACAGAACTTCTGGGTGGTGTTCGGATTGGCTGTCGGACTCTTCTGTGTGGTGCAGATAATCACCGACATGATAGTAACGCCAAAGATTATGGGCAAGGCTATGGGGCTGAACCCTGCCATTCTGCTGCTCTCGCTGTCTGTGTGGGGCGCGCTGCTGGGCTTCATCGGTCTCATCATCGCCCTCCCCTTGACCACACTCATCATTGCCTACTGGCAGAGATACGTCACGAAGGAACACGAAGAGAATTAGGAGTTAGGAATTAGGAATTTTGAATTGTTCTCGGCTTTGCCTGCGATTTTGAATTGTTCAATTTTGAATTATTCTCGACTGTGCCTGCGATTTTGAATTTTGAATTTTGAATTGGGCTGCTGTGCCTGCGATTTTGGATTTTGAATTTTGAATGGGGCAGCTCCGCTAATTGTTCTAAATGACGGAAAACAAAGGGGATAAGTCGAACGGAAGGTAAATATCGACCGAATTATTTTCGCAATTGGAATATAATGCCTTACTTTGTAAGGACAATAAAAACAAACTGAATAAAACAAACATGCAAAAGAAACTAAATATAGCACTGTTGGCTATGTGCTGCGCTCCTGCTTGGGCACAGACCTATACCGACTCGATTGGTCAGCACGGCAAACTTGATGTGGAGGCAGCCTATACCTTTGCCGAGCAGCAACTCGGACAGAATGCCGACATGCCACAAGGCGTTACGATGGTCAATTCTAAACGTAACGTGTTCGCATCGGAGGTGAGCTATCGCTTCGCACCTACTCATCTGCGATTCCGTGCATATAATCCTATGTACAACGAGGTGTACATCAACGGCGTACTGATGAATAACGTTGAGACTGGACAATTCCGCTATCCTACCATAGGCGGCATAGGACTTCAAGGACTGTACTTCGACTCGTCGCTGCCTTTCGAATCGTTCGGCTATGGAATGACGGCTTTGGGCGGATCGAACAACTACAACTTCCGCGCAGCCGGCATGAAACGTGGCCACCATATAGAATGGACCGGTGCCAACCGCAACTATACTATGGGCGGAGCCTACTCGTATGCCTCGGGACTGAGCGCCAACGGATGGGCATTTGCAGGTACATTGTCTTACCGATGGGCTAAGCAGGGATATGTAGACGGCACACCGCTGAAGTCGCTATCGTACTATCTCAGCGTGCAGAAGATGTGGGGCGACACTCACTCATTGGCTTTCGCCACATGGGGCAGCCCCTCTAAGCGTGCTCAATATGGCGCATCTACAGATGAGGCTTTCCAACTCTCGGACGACCATCAGTACAATCCGTATTGGGGATACTACAACGACAAGAAGCGTAGTTCGCGTGTTGTGCGCGACTTTGCGCCTACAGCATTGCTGACATGGGACTGGAACATCAATGAAAAGACACGACTGAGCACGTCGCTTCAGGGACAATATGCTTGGTATCGCTGCACCCGATTGAACTACAACGGTGAGAATCCTTATGCCGACTCATGGCTGAAGATGCCAAGCTCGATATATAACGTGTGGAACCCGTCTGACCCTGCCAATACTGCCGATGCCAAGGCACGATGGGAGAAGGCATGCACGGAGTGGGCTGCCGATAAGTCAAACCGACAGCTTGACTGGGAGCGCATGTACTGGTTTAACGAGCAGGTGGCAACACAGGGCACCGATGCCATGTACTGGCTTGAGGCACGCCACAACGACAACCTCAACGTGTCGATAGCCTCTACTCTCGACAGGCGCCTTACGAACAAGAGCAGCTTGCGCGCCGGATTCAACTTAGCCACAAACAAGGGCATGCACTATCAGACTATAAACAGTCTGCTTGGTGCCACTCAGATGCACAACGTAAATACGTATGCCATAGCTCATTATCCGGCTGCTTCGGACAAGGTGCAATACGACCTCAACAACCGTGATGCCGTATTGGGTAAGGGCGACCGTATGGGCTACGACTACAACATACTGATGAACAAGGCTAAGGTGTGGGGCGCATATATTGAAGATTTCGGACCCTTGCACTACAGTCTCTCGGCACGCATGGGCTATCAGTCGATGCAGCGCGACGGCAAGATGCGCAACGGTATGGCTGCCGACAACTCATTCGGCAAGAGCCGTACAAAGGGCTTCTTCGATGGTGGACTGAAGTTCGGATCGTCACTCGATATGGGATGCGGACATACGCTGATATTCGGTATGGGCTATGAGCAGCGCGCACCACAGGCTGCAGCTGTATTTGCTTCGCCCGAGGTGAACAACGACCTCGCTGCCAACATCAAGAAGCAGCAGGTGTTCGGCACCGAGGTGGGCTATATGTACAACGGCACGTGGCTGCATGCCAACATTAACGGCTACTACTCGTACGTGAAGGACGCTTCCGACTGGCAGAACTTCTACATGGACAACACCAACGAACTGGTGTACAACTCAATAACCGGACTCAATAAGAAGTATTACGGACTCGAGGCAGGACTGAAGTTTGACATCTGCAAGACTCTCGACATGAAGCTGGTAGGCACCATAAGCGAGGCACAGACAACCGACAATGCCCTCTCGCGCTACATGTTTGCATGCCACGGCACATACAACGACGACGTACTGCTCAGCAAGGACATGCACGAGGCTGGCACTCCGCTCACAGCGGCAAGCCTCGGTGTCAACTATCATCAGCGCGGATGGACTGTAGGCGTAGATTGCAACTACTATGACCGCATATACCTCGACTACTCGACATACAATCGCTTGCAGCGGATAGCCAACGGCGAGAGTATGGAACAGGCGAAGGGTAAGGGCGGATTTATGCTCAACTGCTCAATAGGACGCTCTGCACGTGTAATGCGCGGACTGCTGAATATCAACCTCAGCATAACCAACCTCACCAACAACCGCAACATCTGCACTGGCGGCTACGAGAGCAACTACGACGTGCGTCAGCCCAACACAGATGCAAGCGGAGCATCGCTGTATAACTTCGCAAAGAACCCGCGCAAGTTTTACGCATTCGGTACAAGCGGCATGCTGAATATCACGTACAGCTTCTAAATAGCTGAGACACTTGAAAGTAAACTGCAAAGAAATGTCGATAAAATTTGGCAGTGAGCAAAAAAACTCGTACCTTTGCAGCCGCTAATGCTTATATTAAGCGAATTTTTTATTAACAATATAACAATAAAATCAAAATGAAGAAGGGAATTCATCCAGAAAACTATCGCCCCGTCGTATTTAAGGATATGTCCAACGGCGATATGTTCCTTACAAAGTCTACATGCAAGACTACAGAGACAGTAGAATTTGAAGGCGAAACTTACCCGGTGGTAAAAGTCGAAATCTCAAGCACATCTCACCCGTTCTATACTGGTAAGAGCAAGCTCGTCGATACAGCCGGTCGCGTAGACAAGTTCATGAGCCGTTACGCTAAGGTTCGCAAGTAAGGAAAAGCGAGATTTTACATATAGACCTTTCGAAATAGACTTGTTCTATTTTCAGATAAAACAAATAAAGTGCGTTCAATCGTAGTTGCATATACGAGTTGAACGCACTTTTTTTTGTGCCTTATTCATTCCAGTGTATTACATAAAATAATGTAGTCCTTTTGAAGTGCAAAAGGACTACATTTGAAGTGCAAACGTGCAACGTATGAAGTGCAAAAGAATTTCTTTTGAATGTTGAGGGTTCAAATTGCGGACAGTCCCATTTACTTAATCTTCGAGAACGAGTAGGGAGCGTCGCTCTCGGCAGTGCCGCGACTGTAGTTGGGAGTAGGCGACATGGTGTAGACGAACTGTGCACCCTGCATGAGATCAGTACGCTTGATGTAGTTCTTGGAGTAGGGCTGACCGTTGAGTGTAAGAGTGTTGACATAGCAATTGTCGTCGGTGTTGCCATTGGCCTTGATGCTGACTGTGCGACCATTCTCCAAATGCAGTGTCATCTCGTCGAAATAAGGTGCTCCGAGCACATATTCGCCAGCTCCCGGACATACAGGATAGAAGCCCATAGCCGAGAATACGTACCATGCCGAAGTCTGACCGTTGTCCTCGTCGCCGCAATAGCCGTCGGGATTGGCGTTGTACATGCGCTGCATGGTCTGGCGAATCCAGTACTGCGTCTTCCACGGCTCGCCCGAATAGCCATACAGATAAATCATGTGCTGGACGGGCTGGTTGCCGTGGGCGTAGTTGCCCATATTCATAATCTGCATCTCGCGTATCTCGTGTATAACGCTGCCGTAGTAAGAGTCGTCGAAGAGTGGCGGAACATTGAACACCGAGTCGAGCATGTTGTTGAATGTCTGCTTGCCACCCATCAGTTGGATGAGGCCAGCAGGGTCGTGGAATACCGACCATGTATAGTGCCATGCGTTGCCCTCGGTGAAGGCGTCGCCCCACTTAAGCGGCGAGAAAGGACTCTGGAACTTGCCGTTCTTCAGTCTGCCGCGCATCAGTTTGCTCTCGCTGTCGAACACGTTGCGATAGTTGAAGGCGCGCTTGCGGAACGGTTCCAGCTCCTTCTTCGACTTGCCCAGCGCCTTGCCGAACTCGTATATGCACCAGTCGTCGTAGGCATATTCAAGCGTACGCGCCACGTTCTCGTTAATCTTCACGTCGTACGGCACATAACCCAACTTGTTGTAATACTCATAACCAAGTCGGCCGGTAGAGCTGACCGTAGGATGTACGGCACTGGCACCATGCACTACAGCCTTCCACAGAGTCTCGGCATCGTAGTTCTTGAGTCCGCACAGATAGGCATCAGCCACTATCGAAGCCGAATTGTTGCCCACCATGCAGCCCCGATGGCCCGGCGAAGCCCATTCAGGCAGAAATCCACTCTCCTTATAGGCATTGACCAGACCAGCCTGCATCTTCTCGTTCATCGACGGATACATCACGTTGAGCAGAGGGAAGAGGCAGCGGAAGGTGTCCCAGAAGCCCGTATCGGTGAACATATATCCCGGCAACACCTCGCCGTTGTACGGACTGTAGTGTACGATTTCGCCCTTGGCGTTCTTCTCGTAGAACGAGCGTGGGAACAGTACCGAACGATACAGGCACGAATAGAATGTGCGCAGATGGTCGATGTCGTCCGATTTCACCTCGATACGACCCAGAATGTCGTTCCATGTATTGCGTCCGCGTGCCTTTACTTCGTCGAACGAGTCAGAGCCAAGCTCCTTCAGGTTCTCAATAGCCTGCTCCTCAGAGATGAACGACGACGCAATGCGCACGTTCACCTGCTCGCCACGGATAGTCTTGAAGCCCACGATGCCGCCGGCATGGTTGCATTCAGCCTTAATGTCAGCCGTATTGATATGTCCGTCGGCAACGGCGGCGGTATAGGTGAAGTCCTTGTCAAACTTCATCACAAAATAGTTCTTGAAGTTCTGCGGTACGCCACCCGAATTCTTTGTAGTATATCCCACAATCATGCGCTCCTTCGGCATGATCTTGACATACGAACCCTTGTCGAAAGCGTCAACTACAACATAGCTCTTGTTCTCGGGGAAGGTGATGCGCATGATGGCAGCGCGCTCTGTCGGAGCAAGCTCGGTCACCACGTCGTAGTCTGCCAGATATGCACGATAATAATAAGGTGTAGCCACCTCTGCCTTGTGTGAGAACCACGAAGCACGCTTCTCCTCGTCGAATATTGGAGTCTCGCCCGTCTCGGGCATGATGGTGAACTGGCCGTAGTCGTTGATCCACGGGCTTGGCTGATGAGTCTGCTTGAATCCGCGCAGCTTGTCGGCAGTATAGGTGTAGGTCCATCCGTCGCCCATCTTTCCGGTTTGCGGAGTCCAGAAGTTCATGCCCCACGGCATACAAACGGCAGGATAGGTATTGCCGGTAGAAATAGCATACGACGACTGTGTTCCGACAAGTGTGCTCACATAGTCTACAGGTTCGTAGTGGCGGCCCATAGCGGTGACGCACAACGCCAGCGCAATAAGCATAGAAAATAGATGTTTCTTGTTCATTATGGTTTATTTATTGTTTGTTTTAGTCATTTATGATGCAAAGTTAGGAATTTTTTGCGAAACTATAAATACAAAGGCAGTCCTCTAAGGCAATAAATAAGTCTTTTTAGAGTTTATAATATATAAAGACAACCGACAATGCGCAAAATCTTATTAATATTATTTATATATATATCAACCGTGTTTCATGCCTTCGCCTCGGCTGTGGGCACATGGCAGGTGTATCCCAGCTACGCCAACCTGACAGAGATATCGCCAGCCGGTGACGTGTGCTTCGGACTCGCTTCGGGCAGTCTGTTCGCCTACAACAATGCAACAGGCGAGATGACAGTCTTCAATAAGACCACAGGATTGGCAGGCATTGAAATCAACCATATAGCATGGTCGCAGCAGGCAAAGCGCCTCGTTGTGGCATACAGCGACGGCAACATCGACCTTGTGTCTACTGCAGGCGACATCACTAATGTGCCCGGACTCTATATGTCCGAAACCGTGAGCGACAAAGCCATCAATCATATCTATATCGACCGTCAATTTGCCTACATGTCGATTGGGGTTGGGGTGATGAAGCTTGATGCCAAGAAGGGTGTCATTGCCGATACATACCAGTTGGGTTTTGCCGTTGACCATTCATATGTCAAGGATGGCTATCTGTATGCGGTGTCGAAAGCACAAGGCACATGGCGCGGACTCCTCACCGACAATCTCCTCGACAAGAACCGATGGCAGCGTGTGGGCGGATACACAGCCCTCGCAGACAACCGTCTTAACGTGCGCGATGCCTCAACCGGACTGTGGTGGACACGCAACGATGCCGGACGTCTGGCTTGCTATACCCTCGCCGATGACGGCACACGCACATACAAGACCGAGGGCGTGCTGCCCGAAGGCCCCGCCTCCAATCGTTTCTATCGCCTGTATATGCACGGGGGGAAGCTGTATAGTGTTGCGGGAGCTTTTGCAGAAGAAATAGATGGTAATTTTCCAGGTGAGGTTAAGATATGGGATGGAATGACTTGGAGTCTTTTTGAACAACCTACAAGGCAACAACTTGGCCATAATAATGTGGACTATTTGTGTCTTGACTTTGATCCACAAAATGAAGGTCATGTCATGGTAGGTGCCAAGAGTGGACTTTATGAGTTTCTGAATGGAAAATTTGTGAAGTGTTACAGCCTTGATAATAGTCCGTTGGAATCAGCAGCTCCTGACAATAATCTAAATTATGTAATGGCTTCTGCTGTAAAATATGATATGGATGGAAATCTTTGGGTATTGAATAACCAGACAGACGATCCGATAAAACAACTGTCTAATGACAATAAATGGAATGTTTTTAGTCATAAAGAGTTGGCATATGATGATGCGTGGGATTTAAAGCGGGTATTCATAAGTTCTACAAATGGACTTATGTGGTTTGTAAATAATCACTGGGAGTCAACGCGTGTGTATGCTTATGATTATAAAAATGACAAGTTATATTTTGTTGGGGGGCCCGTTTATATTAATGAAGATGGTACTAATATTACACCAATTTATTTGTTTGATGTAAAGGAGGATATAAACAGAAACGTCTGGATTGCAACATCTTCAGGTCCTTTGTATTTCACACAGGCTGATATTATGGATTGTTCGGGAAATGTTATACAGCATAAGGTGCCACGTAATGATGGTACAAATCTGGCTGATTATCTACTTGGCAATATTGAGACGCGTTGTATTGCTTTTGATGGAGGTAATCGTAAATGGATAGGTACATCCGATGGATTGTTTATTATAAGTGATGATTGTAATACACAGATAGGTCACTATACTGTAGACAATTCTCCTTTGCCTTCGAATATTATTCATGACATATTGGTTGATAAGAATTCGAACGTTGTATACATAGCAACAGACAAAGGGTTGTGCTCGTATTCTAATGATGCCACTGAGCCGAGTGAAATAATGGATAAAGACAATGTATATGCATACCCCAATCCCGTAACACCAGAATACACCGGTTATGTAACTATTGTCGGATTGAGTTTTGATGCCGATGTAAAGATTGTTACGTCAAATGGAGCGTTGGTAAATAGTGGACGCAGCACCGGTGGTACGTATAGATGGAACGTACGCGACCTTAAGGGTAAGCGTGTGGCAAGTGGTGTGTACATGGTAGAAACCGCTACGCAGGACGGAGGCAAAGGAGTGGTGTGCAAGATAGCCATTGTCAACTAACATTACATTATTACTGTAATCATGATAACAGTGTGTATAGCCACCTATAACGGTGAAAAATACATCGGCGAGCAACTTGCTTCTATTCTGCCGCAACTCTCTTGTGACGATGAAGTGGTGGTGAGTGATGACGGATCGACTGACAATACATTGGTTGTGGTGCGTGGCTTTGACGACAATCGCATCCGTGTTGTAGATGGTCCGCACCGCAATTCGCCTACGCTAAATTTTGAGAATGCGCTTCGTTATGCCAAAGGAGATGATATATTTCTTGCCGACCAGGACGATGTTTGGACCGCAGATAAGGTGAAGGTGTGCATGAAAGCATTGGAAAAGAGCGACTGCGTGGTGAGCGATGCTGTTGTAACCGACGAGAAACTTAACGTCATGAATACGTCAATGTACAATATGCTTAATGTAAGGCAAGGACGGTTGTACAACCTTTTATGTCATAATGGTTATTCCGGTTGCTGCATGGCATTCAAGCGTAAAGTATTAGAAAGAGCATTACCATTTCCGAATGAAATACCTATGCATGATATATGGATTGGCAATGTGGCTGCATTCTATTATTCTGTTGCATTCATAAGACATCAACTCGTGAAGTTTCGCAGACATGATAATGTTGTGTCGTACAACGGTAAGGGTAGTGGGTACTCTATAGGAAGAAGATTTTTAATCAGACTCAATACAATAAAGAGCCTATTGCGATTAGCAGTTAGGCATGTGTCTTAATAATAAATATAACTGGTTGGTGCAATGAAACTATTGTATATTGTAGAAGACTTTGCTGAAAATGGTGGTGTAGAACGTATTGTCTCGCAAAAAGCGAACATATTTTCTACACAATACAACCATGATGTAACGATAGTTTCAGTATACCGTGACAATAGAAATATTGAATACTCAATAGACGAAAATGTAAAGTATATTTCGCTTGACGTGCCATTTGCCAATAAAGATAAGGGTAAGTTGTCAACGCTTTACAGTCGTCTATCAACATTTATTATTGCAATAAGGCGTGTAAATCATGTTATCAACCAGATAAATCCAGACATTATTTTCTTCACAACAACGCTCGGAGCTTTATTACTGCCGTGGTGTCGCACGAAAGCGCGGAAGGTATATGAGTCGCATACGGCAAGACGGTATACTCCTTTCAGCTGTTTTTTCTTTCTTACAGAGTTGAAAGCAGATGCCATAGTGTGTTTGACGGACGGCGATGCGAATGAATATAAGATAGCACGTAGTGTTGAGGTGATTCCAAATTTTATAGATGAGCCATTGAGGCTTGTAAATGATTATTCCGTTAAAAAGGCAATAGCTGTAGGACGACTGGAATGGGTTAAAGGATTCGATATTCTCATTGACTGCTGGAAGGATATTGCGAATGAGCATCCAGACTGGCATCTTGATATATATGGAGATGGAGCGATGCGTGCCAATCTACAATCGCAAATAGACCGATTGGAACTTCAGAATCAAGTGACTTTATGTGGACGTAATGAGAAAATAATGGAAGTGTATCCACAATATAGCCTTCATATAATGCCTTCGCGTTATGAAGGCTTGCCAATGGCGCTTATGGAAGCGCAGTCGTGCGGCTTGCCGTCGGTAGTATTTGATTTTAAATATGGTGCTCATGATATTGTCACAAATGGATATAATGGAATGATAGCAAGACAAGGCGACAAAAAAAGTTTCGTTAATGCTATTGACATTATGATGCGTTCTCCAAAATTACGTTTGCAATACGGACATAATGCAATAGAAGTAGGAATGCGGTATCATAAAGAAAAAATCCTCTTTAGGTGGTTTGAACTAATTAGGACTATTGCGAAATAAAAAAGTTTACTGATGAAAGATAGAATAAAATGGGTAGATAATTTGCGTGGACTCTGTATGATGGCTATATTGTTTGATCATACGGAACATTATTATTTGGGCGATAATATCAGTAATTTGAACCTTTATGTAACAGATGCGCTTTATGTCTTTTTTGTAATATCGGGCTATTTAATATATAAGAATGACGAAATTATAAACGTATCCCATAAACTCAAATCAATAATGAAGACATTGGTGATGCCATATTTTATATTTACTACATTAATGGCATTGCCTAAGTCTGTAGCACATGGTGAAGATTTCGACTTAGAAGGCGTTGTTATAGGAATAATAACAGGACAAGCTTCTTGGTTTGTTGCTGCACTTGCTGTTGCTGAAATTCTTTTTGTTATGTCATTGAAGTTTTTGCGTGGTAATATAAAATGGCTGTTTTTTGTGTGCGTCGGTGCTTTTGGTGCTTCGATATGGTTGTCGTTAAACAATGATAGTTATATATGGCAATTCGACAATGCCCTACAAGCTATGTTGTTTTTGTTTATTGGCTATACTTATCACAAGTATGAAACGTATATAAAAATGGGCTTTTCAGTTGTTGCATTGTCCCTTATAGCACTTGTTGTAATTAAATATTATGTGGCGATGGAATGTATAACAATGACCGTATGGCATATAAATATTAGTAACTATTCGGTTTTCTTTGCAAATGTAATGGTTGGCAGCATAGCTATTATTGGATTGTTCCGTCATTTGAAATCTTGCCCAGTGTTGGAATGGACTGGTAGGCATTCGCTTGTTTATTATTTCCTGTGTGGCGGAATACCACTTATTGTTGGCAAAATTGCATTATGTCTTGGCTTTCATTATGACAACAACTATGCAAAGGTGTTTGTAGTGTTCTTCTTTGTATACGTCATTACAACAGCTTTGACATGGGCTGTATATCGTTATATTCCATTTGTTGTTGGCAAATAATGTTTTATTTGATATTGTAGTTTAAACTTTTTGTCACGTCTGGTTTAGAGTTGTTTTTTGTCGAAAAGATATACTTTATCATTTGTTTTATACGTTTGGTCTTTCGGCAATAATCGTAGAAGTCCTCCTTGTAAGGGTCGATCTTATCCTTCCAGTTGGTGTATGGCGAAAGATAAAAATGAGGAATCAGATTGACGAGTTGGTTGGTATGGTCGGTTTGATTGCCGTCACAACCATCTGTCAATGCCTTTATATTGTCAAGTGAAGGATACAGGCATGTTATGCCGTTCTTATGGCAATAATTTACGACATTAAGCAGGCTTTCTTCGTATTTGTCTACTACACCTTTCATTGAGAAATTGTTGTAAGCGGAATCTCCGATTTTCTGTATCGGACGTATTTGTAGAATGTCAGCTGTAGTTCCAATTAATGTATCAAAATTCTTCAAATCGTCGATGTTGTCCTCATTTACAGTATAGTTGATGCGGACCTTAAATTTAGGAAAGTCTTTTTTTACAACCTTTATAGACTCAATCAACTTCGTGAAATTCTCAAATTTTGCCCCTTGCATTAAGTATTCGTATGTAGATTGTGTCATACCATGAAGTGATACGGTAATTTCGTCCAATCCAGATTGGACAAGTTCTCTTAACTTTGATTCCGACAACAGGTTGCCATTGGTAGTCATGGAGATATACTTGACACCATATTGTTTGCCAAGTATTACGATATCTTTTAAGTTTGGGTATATAGTAGGTTCTGCTCCACATCCCAATTGAAGTTTGAGCAGATATGGAAAAAGACTTTTGGCAATAGCGTGGATATCATACATTGTAAATGAGCCATGCATTTTGTGTCTAATCTGTTCGTCACTGAAATAGCACATTTTGCATCTTATATTACATCCTAAAGCAGGATCAAGATACAGGCAAGTGTATCTTATGTGCAATAAATGTAAAACAAGCAATCCAATAGCCTTTATTCTCGGATTGCTGCATAATGTGTATGCTCTTAGTAAACGGTAAATATTCATATTTTACAAAGGTATAAATTTTATTGGATATTACAATAAAGCCATATACATCTTTTCGTACTGCTCTGCCACACGGCGGTAGTCGTGATGTTTTCTTACGAATTCTATGCTTTGGCGCGACATCAGCTGAAGCTGTCCTTCGGCGAAGAAGGCACGTTCAATCGTCGCTTCGTTCTCGCTGTCGCTGATGTCGGGGCGTACATTTATTATAGGGCGTAGTTTGGGCTCGCCTATAAAATTGTAATAATCGTCTTCGCCACCGCCTATGACAACTGTGCCGCGGGCCATAGCCGCGAGCGAGTTCATTGAGGGAGTGTAGCTGTATAGCTGGTCGACAAGCACGTCTGCCTCGTCGAGCATTTGCATATATTCATCATAAGGCACGCCCTCGACATACTTAATCTCTATTTTGCCTGGGTGGCGACGGGCTACAGACTCTACGAAAGAGGCTATGCGCTTGGCGCCCTTCAGGTAGTCGCGCTTGGGCTGTATGCCTACAAGTACTTTTATAGTGCGCCCCATTCCCTTGATTCTTGCGCTTGACTCGTGAGGAATCTCCATCGGTAGCGGAATGTAATGCAGCCGTTTGGTAAACTGTGGCGTATTGTAACAGAGCCAATACTCGTACAGGCAAGCCACAAGAGCGTCTGAATTGTATGCCACATCGTGCCAGCAACGTATGAATTGCGGGCGTGTGTGCTCGAATATGCGTTGTCGGTTGGCTTCCATATTCTGTGGCTTATTGTTCCAATAGGTATCGGAATAGGCTGGAACTCCTGCCGCTTGTCGCTCGAACAGAAACGGGTCGTCGGCGAAACAACCTTTTATTATGCGTCTGTTGGTGAGCTTCAAGAACCAGAACATGATTCTGTTCCATCCGCCTAATAATGGCACAAATGTGTAGTTGTGTAGTTGTACAATATCGTTGCCGCAAACTTTAGATATATTGTAGAAAATGTTCCATAGCACTTTCAGTCCGCTCAATTTGCCCCAACGCATATTGCGGCGCAGGTTGATGTCGCGTGGTGAGTCGTGCCAGTCGTTGCCATCGGACATCAGCGTGGCTTTATGGCCACGTTCTGTGAGTCCCTTCTTGAGCGTGTTGTGCAACATGCTCGACTCACCAACCAACAGTATCTTCATATTCTTATATATTTGTTTTCGTCAATGTATTCGTGTGGGCGCATTCCGAGTGCCACAATAGTATGTACAGCCATTTGTTCAAGACAGTATTTCAGCGTAAGCCATTTCCTTTCCTTTACATCGCGCCATGGTGTCATGGCCCTATAGCGTTCAAATTCACGCTTCATCGGATGACGGCAGTTGCTGAACCATGGCTTGGGCAACCCCGTGAAGTGTATGATGGCGGGATGCTGCTGACCGTAAAGCATTTGACTTTCAAACTCCCATGACACAACTGAGTGGCGGGTTTGAAACCAATACTCGTTGAGCATGTTGTATCTTAAGGGCAGCACAATCTTGCAGTCACGGAAAACGTAGTTCAGAATGTCCTGGTCGTGGCAATATAGAGAGTCGGGGCGTGCTGAAGCGTATTGGCAGAAGGCATCAGCCACATTGTTGGCACGCCAATAATCCAGATTGATGAGCAGCAATCCGGCGTTGAAGTAGCCCATCGGCTGCGGATAATGCAGGCGGTTGTAATGCTCAATCTTGTTGTTGTAACTGTCGGGCACGGCTGCTATAGCCTTGTCGTGCATGTCGGTAGACCACAATTCGTTGAGGCTGTCCATGACTATTATGTCACCGTCGAGATACAATACGCGGTTGATGTCGTTGGGCAGCAGCTCGCTCAGAAAGAGACGATAGTATGTAGCATACGACGTGCCTACATGAGTGTTCTGCCCGTCACGGCCTATAGGAAAAGCGCTGAAAAGACTCTCGTCAACAAGATAGAACGTAATCTTCTGTCCGTAATCGTATGCTATGCGTTCAATCAGCGTTAGGCTGTTGCTGTCGATGCCGTTGTGCAGCACATGCACACGGATGTCTGCCTCGCGGTTGTTCTCGAACAGCGAGGTGAGCATTATTCCGGTCTGCATGACGTAGCAGCTGTCGGTAGAGCATACGATATCCATACTTATTGCCATATACATTATTATATAATCATAACGCACATTGCTTGTTAATATTGTGTAGTCCGGCTTTACAAAGTCAGGCGTATGCCGTACGGATGGTTAGCATACTAATACTTTTGTAAAGTAAATATTACAAAATCAGAAAGTAATGATACAGTAAGGTAAAGGAAACATAAAAAAACGTTTCGATGCTTTGTCGTGACAAATTAAAATGTTAACTTTGCAGATGTAAAAAGATTACACGTTTTTTATAAAACAAATAAACAATTATGGTAAACTACAAAGAATTGGGCTTGGTGAACACACGTGATATGTTCGCAAGAGCCATCAAGGGTGGTTATGCAATCCCTGCATTCAACTTCAACAACCTCGAGCAGCTTCAGGCTATCATCAAGGCTTCTTCAGAGCTGAAGTCGCCGGTTATCCTCCAGGTATCTAAGGGTGCACGCAACTATGCTAACGAGACTCTTCTCCGCTACATGGCTGAAGGTGCTGTAGAGTACGCTAAGGAGCTTGGCTGCAAGCATCCTGAGATTGTTCTTCACCTTGACCACGGTGACAGCTTCGAGCTTTGCAAGAGCTGTGTAGACCTTGGCTTCTCTTCAGTAATGATCGACGGTTCTTCACTGCCTTATGAGGAGAACATCGCTCTTACAAAGAAGGTTGTAGACTACGCTCATCAGTTCGACGTAACTGTAGAGGGTGAGCTCGGTGTATTGGCTGGTGTAGAGGATGAGGTTTCTTCAGACGTATGCCACTATACAAAGCCTGAGGAGGTTATCGACTTCACAAGCCGCACTGGTGTTGACTCATTGGCTATCTCTATCGGTACTTCACACGGTGCTTACAAGTTCACTCCGGAGCAGTGCACACGCGACCCGAAGACTGGCAAGCTCGTTCCTCCTCCATTGGCATTCGATGTTCTCGACGAGATCATGCAGAAGCTCCCTGGATTCCCAATCGTTCTCCACGGTTCTTCTTCTGTACCACAGGAGTATGTTGACATGATCAACGAGTACGGTGGCAAGTTGCCTGACGCTGTTGGTATTCCTGAGGAGCAGCTCCGCAAGGCTTCTGCTTCTGCAGTTTGCAAGATCAACATCGACTCTGACTCTCGTCTGGCATTCACAGCTGCTGTTCGCAAGGTATTCCATGACAAACCAGGTGAGTTCGACCCACGTAAGTACTGCGGTCCTGCTCGCGATCTCATGGAGCAGATGTACAAGCACAAGATTATTGACGTGCTCGGTTCTGACAACAAGCTCGCTCAGCTCGACTAATAATATTGCGGCTTAAAGCCCAAATATAAAAAAAAAGACGCGCCCAAAACCAAACGGTTTCGGGCGCGTTTGCTTTAATGCTAAATATACAAAAAAGAGGGTGTGTCAAAACTCCCTGATTCTTAAAAAATCACAAAGCCCTGACTTT
>ENA-OYXV01000433-OYXV01000433.1-human-gut-metagenome-genome-assembly--contig:-NODE-433-length-26083-cov-7.350546_pt1 | contig 26083 bp, 22 predicted proteins | sample MGYA00244846_ERZ653424 | MGnify/ENA primary metagenome ERZ653424 (study PRJEB26926, sample SAMN06165108) | human gut metagenome | biome: ENVO:00009003; feature: ENVO:2100002; material: ENVO:00002003...
CCAAAGCCACCAGCGCAGTTTTCTGTAAAGACAGCTTCGGAGATGGTTATCATTTGGTTATCAGAGTAGATTTGGGCTGGGCCAAAGCGCTGTGCCGCAAGGGTTTTCGCCTTTTCGGCGGTCATTCCCACTCGGCAAAGGGAACCATTTTCTAAACATATTTGTTTAGAAAATAAGCGGATTTCGACCGATTTTTGTGGAAAATCGGCTCGTTTATCCTGAAAATGAAATTGTTTTGGTAGCGGAAAAGTTGCGGTTATTGCTCGTAAATATCGCGGCGATGACCGACATTCAAAATCAGAATCAAAATCTTGTCGTCCTGAATATCGGCAATCAAGCGGTAATCGCCGACACGATAGCGCCATTGACCGCTGCGATTAGCAGTTAAACCTTTTCCGTGTTGACGAGGATCAGAGCACCCTTCCAGATTTTTTCTGATCCATGCGAGAATCAGCATGGAAGTGTATTTATCTAGCTTTTTGAGCTGGTGCAACGCTTCTTTTGTAAATTCAACGGTATACTGCTTCATTTGAGACTAAGCTCGCTTTCCACTTCATCCAGCGTATAGGTGGTTGGATCATCTCGATAAGCCTTCATACCGCGCTGATAGAGCTTGAGATCGAACTCATCTTCGATTTGATCGAGAACGCTCCGACGAACCAGTTCGGAAACGGAAATGCCTTTCATGTCGGCATATTTGCGGATGAGAGCGGCATCTTCGTTGTTCAAACGCAAGGAAATCGTCATCAACATCAGCCTCCTTACGAAATACATTGTATTACAATGTAAGGCGAATGTCAAGCGAAAATATAGAATTTTCCTTGAGAAAATGAAAAGTTTGAAAAAAGAAGAGGATACAGGACGTTTATCAGGACATTTATGAGGACGTATATCAGGGCATCACGCGGCCGTTCCATATTGGCTATAAACATATTCGAAAATACGCCGACGATATTCGTTGATTTGTTCGACGGGATAACTGTCCGGCAAGCCGTCGTAAAGCACGTCGCGAATCAGGTTATCGACGGAGGCTTTGGTTTCCTGCTTATCGACCCAATGATCCAGCTCGTGAATACGCGCTTTTACCTTTTGAAGCAGCTCGACGGAAACCTGTTTGATCTTTTTGATGTCCTGCGCGGACAGGCTGCTTTGGAAAAGCAGATCATAGACGGATAATTCTTCATCGGAGGAAAATCCCTCGCGGACATATCCCTGAACGAAGTTAAAAAGACGTGGTGTTGTTAGCGAGCATGCCCGCGTTATTGACGAAATCACCGTTTTGGACAAACATGCCGCCGCTGTCGCAGGCAGGATCTAAAACCATTGAGAAAAACACCATGGCTCCTTGAAATCAGGGTATTTCTGGGGTATTCGATGTTTATGAGATTGCCAAGAATGACTATGTGCTGTTACTACATTACTGGCGTTCTTACTGGTTATTTCAATATGAAAATTCTGAGTATCCTTCGGGATCTTTTCGCGCAATAAGTCAGTTTTAGCAGAATCCCGATCATTAAAATATAATAATACCTGTTTGTCCCGATACTGACCAGCGATGTCACGTAGGATACGCGAAACTCAAATTGGTGTTCCTTCTATAATTTCTCCATTGTCATCATGATATAAACCCCTGTTACACATGCAGTCAATAAGACTAAGCCCTTACAGATGGGATTGTTCATCAGCTTCTGAGCCCAAGGCATGTTGTATTTCTCGATCAGTTCAAACTTTTTCTGCGTATGCAGACTTCCTCGGCTGATCAATTCATTGTTATTGCTGCTGGCCATAAATTCTCCTTTTATTGTTCTTTATTAATATGCTTTTAATTGCTGCCCCAAATCTCCAATGCTTTAACTTTTCCAGCCTTTGATATATATGTAGATGCTGAAGCTAAGACTTCTTGCATCTTAGGTGGCAATGGAACGGTTTTACTTAGACCAGGTTGAACGATAACAATGACACCAATGAACTGTTTGGATGTACCTCGAAGTTCTTTAATTAATGCGTTATAGTCACCGTTTATTACTTGACTATGCCCTGCATTATGTCTGCTAATAATTTTGTCTATGAATTTTTGTTTTGACGTAAGCCATATAATTGATTTTACTGCCTGACCTGATACCTCATATATATCGCTCATGCTTGAATTAAAACTAGTAGAATGCTGTTTCTTTACATGATACAGATGGACAGTTATCCTATGTTCATCTTCTTTAATTGTAATATAATCAGCTATCTCGCCGGAACCATGATCATATATGATATATCCATCTTGTTTTTCCAAAATTCTTCTTAAAGCATCTTGAATTGATATGTAACCGATGTTTTTAGATTCGCCAAATTCTACTGATGTATCAGTTTTGTATTCTTCCCAGTTAATAGCATGTATTTGGCTTTGATCATAGCTAATGGTTTCATCATCTGGAATTCCTTTGTACATTTCAAAGCCAGAAATCAGTGTATCATCGTAAGTTTTGAACAAGAGAGGATTATTGTCAAAATATTCCGATAGACTCGGTTCAGATGATCCCATATGAATATACAAACTGTCTTCTTTTTCCTTGTACTTTCCCTGTAAGTCACAGGTAAATTCATATTCTGTCGTATCCGCACTCAGACTAAAGGTGATTCTTGATTTTTCTATCTTTTTAATAGAAATCGCAAAATCTGTCAACAATCTTGCCATTGAAAGATCAAATTTGCTTCTTATTACTGGCGGGGTTGAGTATGTATCTTCAGAAAAATCGCCAAAGAAAACATTGCTTGGATATTCTTCGAGCATTGTTGGCATAGGAAGATAGTCATAATTTGTGTTTGTTTTAACTTTAATTAAAGCATTAGATATTTTTAGACCGATGCTATCAACCCAATGAATATATTCTGGAAGATTAAGATACGAACTGCTCCAAACCTTTGAAGCACTACTATATCCTATAGTTATGTTTTCTGAATCCTTTGATGTAGCTTTACAAAAGACATGCCCAGCAGAATATATTTTTCCGGTGCTAGGATCGATTGCGTCACTCACATCGGAACCAGCCATAATTCTGTATGACTCTCCAGATTCATTATGACGATTGACCATTCCCGAATTAAATATTTCAAAATTAGTCAGCTCACCTAGGACTCTATTCATTTCTGATTTTGGTACGTTCTCATAAATCGTGCAAAACGACTTGACAATTTCGTCATATGTTGATTCCGTGTGCGGGTGCGCATATATATGTAGAAGACCTAAATCCTTTTGAAAATGCACAATATACAAGGAATGCTCTTTATTTATCTTATTGTCACCGTTCATCCAGAGCGGAGCCACATATTCTACGCCGATACCAACAATCGTATTATCTTCTTTCCGGCGAAAAACTCTTTTCCCGATGTTGAACATCTCTGGAAAATCTGCGTCAAGAGAGAAATCTTTCACTTTGTATATTCTATCATGGCAATTAACTGCTATAGCCTGCAGTGAAATACGATTTTCCCCGTCATCGTTATCTCCACCTGAAAAATCTTTATAATAGCGTCTCTCATCAATTTCTTGCTGATTTTTGCCTTCGCTCATATTTATGATGATATCTTGCCAAATGGCATCACTTGCATACAAATGAGTGTTCTCGATCTCAAGTTCTTCATCATTGACTGCAATAAATTTCGCCGTACCTATTTTTGCTGCATTTGTCCGGGCAAACCTACCTATGAATTGAAGCGTACTGGCCAGTGATTTGTGCGGAACATGTACAGCTGCGATTTTCAAATTTGGAAAATCGAATCCTTCGCCAAGCATATCAACACAGATAATTCCGTCTAGAGTACCATTACGTAATTCTTTTATGGCATCTTTTACGATGCTGTTATTCATTGAACTATCGATGCGACGAAGTTTTAATTCTGTATTTTCTTGATACAATTGTTCCAATGATTCAGCATTCTTCTTGGAATCTGTTCTAACCATAAGGAAATGCTCTAAGCCGGCTTCTCTATCAGAGAGCAGGACTTCTTCTGCTTTTTTCGCAATAAGAATATCCTTGTTTTCACCATAATTACACTGTACTGGAACATATTTAATCTCGCCAAAGATCCCATCTGCATACGCCAAAGAAAGGGGATAGTTGTATATTATTTCCCCCACAATTTCTTTTCGATCCAGCCTAAAAGGGGTTGCCGTAAATAGAGCGTGTGTTGCCATAGACAGATTTATTAGTATCTGCTGCCAAGTTTTTGCCGGCGTATGATGTGCTTCATCAATTTCAACAAGCGATATATTTTCTATAGCCCATATCGACTCGCTTAAGCTTAAAGCACATTGTGGAGTTGCAACAATAACATCTGATTTTTCCAATTCAGGAATCATTTCATCTTTGTATTTATTGATCATTTCATAAACCGTTGGCTTAGGCATTGATTGCTTAAAAACATTAGCCTTGCATAGTGTTGAAAGAGTCTGGAAATCCTCTGCTATTTGTCCTCTTACCATAACACTAGGTGTAACCACTAGAACTTTATTTTTTGACAATAAGAACGGGGTCAGCATTAAAACGGCTGTTTTTCCCGCCCCTGTTGGCATCACAGTAATAGCTGCTTGGTTTTGCTGAAGTGTAAAAAAGGAAGCGATGGCATGTATTGCACCTATCTGAGCATTTCTTAAACCTTTGGTCTTGGCGGAATCCAATGGATATTTAATTTTTTTGTAATTGTTAGAAAAATAGTTACCCATTTATTCTCACTCCTTTAAGATTTATATGCCCCTTTATGTTATGTGCACATCTGAAAGCATAATTCGTGTGTGTACACTTACTTCATTAGCGCATAGGCGCAAACTGATTATTCATATTTTAACGTATGTTCTTTTGAACGCCAGCTGCGTAAATACGTCCCCAATCTACTTTGCTAAATCTTTATAAGACTTTGATTCTAAAGGCTCATAACTTCTTCATCAATTCCATAAACTCCCTAACCGGATACGCGCCGTCAAATCCGGTATCATTCTCGTCAAACACCATATAGTAGCGGTACTTTGCGCCCGCCATATCTGCCCATTTACGACCGAGCTGCAATTTGATACGGCTGTCGCTGTTGTCACGGTCATCGCCCTTGGTTTCGACGAGGACGATTTTACCGCTGGTTGTAGCGACGATGAAATCCGGGTAGTGGTTGATAAAACCATTGAGAACAAAGCTGGCTTTGTTGCTGTCGATGACGCGGTGCCACCAACGGACATTGGGCAGGCTGGCAATTTCGGTGATGACGCGATGCTCAAAATTGTTGACGTCGGCTTCCTGATCGTAGAGCGATTTGTTGATGGGAAGCATGGTGGAAGTCGGAGAGATGGATTTCGGAAAACGGTATTGAGGTTCAACGATGATTTCTCCGGATTCGATTTTTGCGATGAACTGTTTTTCCCGATAGTCATCGATCATGCCGTTGATTTTCGATTTGATGGCGTCGGCATAGAGGAAGGGATTGGATTCCATGAGCGCCAGATCGTCGGAACTCATCGGCTCGACGATGCGTTCGATATACCTTTTCAAATCGCTTGCGCCGACCGAATCCATGCGATTCAGTTGAGCGTAGAGCAAATCACGACACATCTCCTTCTTCTTATCCGGCGGATAGCTCTGAATCAGAAGCGTGTACGCCTGCACGGATTTTTCGGAAAGGGGAATATAGCGGGGCAGACCTTTGTTGCTATCCAGATCAAGCATGGTTACGTTGTTCTGGGACGGGCTGAATGTGATCTGCGTATCCTTATCGGCGAGCGTGAAGCCGTCTGCAAGGGATTCCTTGGTGACGGGCTGATGATCGTGATCGAACAGCAGGGAAGCGCCGATATCCTCCATGAATACAGGCAGGCGCAAATCAAGTACATCCGCATATTCAGGCTGCATTTCGTAAAATTTACGCATATCATTGCCTCCGGTCAGGAGAATGCCTGCTTCTTCCGCTTGTCTGATTTCTTCGTCAAACGCTGCGCCGCGCAGTTCAGCCTCCTCCATCATTTGGAAAATCGCGGTGGAAGCGGTTGCCGTTGCATCTGGGTTTTGCACTTGAGCTTGAAAACGCTCACGAAGAGCCTGCGTATCAAAGCCGAGGAACTCCTCTTGATCGTCCGACAGATTCTGCGGCGGGATATCCTCGACGGTCTGCTGCACGGGCGGCGCAACGGGCTCTTCGGGCGCGTCCTCGCCGATTCGATAATCCTTTTCGGAGAAACCGGCGCGATTTAATCCTTTCACAACACTTTCGACCGTTTCGCGGAAATCGGCAGAGCAGGTCATGACATATGCCATGTTCAGCAGCGGACGGGCGTGCTTGCGGGCATAGGGTAAACGAAGAACACGCCCGACGATTTGCTCCACGTCAACTTTGGAGGTGCGGTTGGCGAGTGTCGCCAGAATATAGGCGAACGAACAATCCCAGCCCTCTTTCAGCGCGTTGACAGTGATGATATAGCGAATCGGGCAGGAAGGAGAAAGCAGCCTGACGTTTTTCAGCTCGTTGATCTCGGAGGTTTTGATGGCGATTTGCTCCTTCGGTACGCCGATCTTAATCAATTCATTTCGGAGCTGCTCAAACGTCGTGGCACTGTCCTTGCCTTTGGGTTGAGCTTGAAAAAGAACGATCGGGCGAACGTATGAACCGGTCTGCTCGGCTTCGAGTCGAGCTTCCTTTTCAAGGCTGGATTGAAGCTGAAGCGCGTCAAGCAGCACGTCCGACTTGGTACGCCGATTATAGATGATAACCGGCAGCTTGACCATGTTTTCCTTTTTGAGTTCGCGGGCGTCCACGATGGAGATGATGTTGCTGTTGCTCTTGGGCGTGGCGGTCAAATCCAGCACGAAGGAAGGATTCAGATTGTGCAGCATCTCGACGCTCAAATCGCTTTGGGCGTTGTGGCTTTCATCGACGATGACGACAGGGGAGAGCTGATTGATGACCTGAATCAGCGCGGTTTCATCGACGCTGGGAACGAGCGCATCGCGATCCGAATAATGGGAAACGAATTGCGCGAGGTTGCCGTTCTCCTGATAAATCTTGCGCCCTTCCTTGCGCGTGATTCTCAACGAATCGTAGGTCAGAACGAAGATAGAGAGATTCTCCCGCACGCTGGACGGGGAAAGTGCCTGCCCGTTCAGCGCCTGCGTACCGTCGTAGATCTCAACGCGCGCGCCGAAATCGAAGTTGATTTGCTGGCGATAAGGGTCTTGCGGATCGCGAAGGTGGGCAATGGTTTGTTCCAGAATCGCGGTGGAGGGAACGAGCCACACGACGGCTTTGGTATTCAATGCGCCTATGCCGTCGAAGATGTGCTTGATGGAAGCGCACGCCAAAAGCGTCTTTCCGCCGCCCGTCGGCACTTTGAAGCAGACATGGGGCACACCGGATAGCACGTCGTTATATGGCGGCAGGGTATTGTGTCCCAAGCCGATGGAGATACCGAGTTTATGCCAGTGTTTGTTATAGGCTGTATTCAGGTTTTTCGTGCTGTTCAGAAGGGAGATATACGTATCCAGTTCGTGAAGGACGCGCTTTTGATAATTCTTGAGTTCCATGCTGCCCCTCCTTTACAGCGCCGCGATATCGCGCGGGATTTTCTTAAACGTGATATGGAAACGCGCCATGTCCTCGGCGCTCAGCGTATTGGAATCCGCATAAATCAGATAGCCTTCCGCACGGGTTTGAATGGTTTGCAGGAAAGCGCGGTTGAGCGTCGTCATTCGATCCGCTTCATAATAGAAGTAGTAGGCGTGGTTTTCGTGTACGCCAAGCAGGTATTTTTCGTTTTCAGATGCGGCAGGAAGGGCGCATCGTGTTTCCGTATAGTAGACGTATGCGCGGATTTTCTCCTCAGCGGCGTTCGGATTGAGCATTCCGTTGATGAGCAGTGCCTCGCCCAACTCATAGAAACTGAAGCCACCGCCCGTTCCTTCCACGGCTTTGTTGCCCTCGCCGTAACCATTGATGACACGGCGCACACGTTCGGCAGTGATGCTTTCGGCGTAGTCGCCCATTTCGACGAGGATGAATTTGCGGTTTCCGCCATCCTGCTTGTTCATATTGAGGACGGCGTGGGCGGTGGTGCCGGAACCGGCGAAGGAGTCGAGGATGATATCATTTTTGCTAGTAATCATTTGGATAAAATACATTATTAGTTCAGGTGGTTTTGGAAAATCAAAGGCTTTTCCACTTCCCATAATCTCTTTTATGGCTTTTGTTCCAGCTTGAGTGTATATTCCTGTAATAATTGAATATGGCTTGCTTTTTCGTTGGGTACCGTCGGCACCATTAAGATATTGTTTGTAGTTTACTGTCCACTTTCCGTTCTTTTCAGAGAAAACAAGTTCGTCGTTCAATTGCGCTTCTAACGCACGGTCTTTCGACCAAAACCATTGTTTTGTAGGCCATACTTCATGCCCTTCATAATACAGTGGGTATCTTAGATTTGGACGATCATCCATGCTGGTCGTTGCAAGAGGCTGCAATCTATATGGACCTCTTGTATCAAACTTCTCATCCATATATTTATAATATTTAAGGATATTATTATCTGGCGGAAGTTCGATTTTTCCGACAGTCGAGATATTCTTTGCAAAGCACAGCACATATTCATGCAAATGGACAATATAATTACTCTTAGCTCCACCACCATAGTTGTTTTGCCAAACAAATGTGTCAATCCGATTAGCAGAACCAAAAATTTCGTCCATGATAAGTTCTAGATAACGATGTTCAATCTCGTCAATGCTGATGAAAATAACCCCGTCATCAGCCAGTAGCTTTTGCAGCAGCTTGAGCCGCGGATACATCATGCAAAGCCACTTGTCGTGGCGGCTCAAATCCTCGCCCTCTGCGCCGACAACCTTCCCCAGCCATGCCTTGATATGCGGATCGTTGACATTGTCGTTGTACACCCATTTTTCGTTGCCCGTGTTATACGGCGGATCAATATAGATGCACTTCACCCGTCCCTCGTACATCGGCAGCAACGCTTTGAGCGCATCCAGATTGTCGCCGTGGATAATCATGTTGCCGTCGTCGTCCCCGCCGTTCGGCGCAAAGGTGTATTGCTTTTCCAACGTGCGGAACGGCACATCGAGATGATGATTGACGACTTTATCTTTTCCGATCCAGTTAAGGGTTGGCATGGAAACCTCCTGAAAATATATATGTCAAAGAAAAATGCTATATGTGATACTATGCAGTATTTTAGCATGATACGCTGCACTTCGCAAGTTGATGCAATAAAGAATCCGCCTTCGACCAACCGATGAGAACGGATTTTCTTCTATTGGAAAGAAAAAAATGCACGCTTACGGGAGCGTGCGGGGGAACGGAGTTATTCTGGTGTTAGGAGATAGCTTCGCTAAAATCGAACATTTCTAGTTGTTGATGAAGGTATTGACCAAATGTCATATTCTTATCGGCTCGAAGAATAGCAGAAAAATCTTCATAGAATAGTAGATTGTGTATTGTGTATGTGTTTTCATGGAAACGAACATTGTATGTTGTGATAGAGGAATCAGAGTTTTTTACAGAAAATTCTCTTACTGGATAATTAACACGAGCTAGAGGTAGTTCTTTCCGACCATCGCAGGACACCCTTAAGTTTTCGGGTATCAGAGGCATATTTGCATGGAGTATCAATGAAGTGACAGGATCAATCAACTTATATGGTTTTAGCTGAGAAGAAACAGAATCCGAGTAAATTCCAGAATCTTTTAGAAGAGAAGAAAAACAGTCACGATGCTTATATTTAAGGAAAAGAAGAAAGAAATATAGAATCCACGCTTTTTCTTCGACGTAATGGCTAAGCTTTATGTTCCATAATAATAGATATACAGAGAAGATGGTGTCAATTTCTCTAAGAGAACAGTGATTTAATAGAAATAAAGCTTGTTTTTGAAATTCTAGAGAATTTGAAAGATTTTCATCAATAAAGCCTGATTTCTTTTTGATATATTCTGCGATTGATGGATGAGGAAGAACGGCGATATAGTCGAACAGTTTGAAGATATAACCGTCAGCGTCAATAGTGTCTCCGTAAAAATGATGAATTGCAGACTTTAACTGGGTGATGTCAAGGGCAAAGATAAAGATGACATTTGGCACATCGATGAGATGTTTCGCAACTTCAAAAGTTTTTAGAGCAAATTCAGGACTGCATCGATCCAGTTCATCAATAAGAAAGACAAGGGGATGTTCTTCAGAACAGCATTCTCCGAGTGCCTGCTTGAACAGGTTAAATATTTTTAGCTTTTTTTCAAAATCTGATTCGGATTTATCTTTGATTTCATCGATTGTGGCATCATTAATTGAATCAATGATTGCATCAAAAGATGAGCCTAAAATGGCTTTTGCGCCAATGCTGGTAACAGCAACAAGTACCTTTTTAATAACAGTGTAGAGTTTCTTTTTTTTCTCATCAACATCTTGCTCATTTTGCGCGTCGATGAATAAATCTTCGTTTTCGAGTAAATATAAGAACGGAGAAATGGCATCTTGGTAAATGTCAAATTTCCACGCATCATAGCGGATAATATTATATTTCTCTTTTTCCTTTAATTTGCTTTCAAACATTTCAAGAAAATATGTTTTACCAGATCCATAAGAACCGTCGATTGCAATAGAATAGTTCTGAAATTGACTATCCCGTTTATATTCTGAACGATGTTCTATCAAATGAAAAAGAAAATCGGAGAACTGTTTTCGGTTGAAAGCATCGTCGGTTTCAAAAGTTCTCATCTTAAAGCACCTCCATGTAAGTCAAAGTCAGAATACTACCTGGTATTTTAACATAATGAACGGTATTCAATAAATTAAAATTAATAAACAATAAAGAATCTGTTTTGTTGGTTCCTTGACCCCAATGAATATCTAAAAAACCACGCTAATCCTTATTTTCCAGCAACCTCATCGCCCTCTTCCGAACCTGTTCCCCCATGAGCCTTAATCTCTTGGGCGGCAGATTATACCGCACATGCCGCTTAAACCGAAATCCCAGCAGCTTTCGGAGCTGTTCCCGGTTTTCGTCGGCCATAAAGCGTTTGGCGGTGGCGAAAAAGTCGTCGTATACGCACGGAACGAGCGTGTCGATGTATTGCTGAAATGCTTCGGGGCTTTCGTAGTCTTCCGGTCCGGCTTGATTGAACAGAGAATTTCCGTGGTCAAAGAGCGGGGCGGGCGCGGCGATGGTGTTGTTTTTGTTGTCGATCATAAAGCCGAAATTGCCGTAGTGCCTGTCTGTGTTGCAGATTACCGCGTCAAAGACCAGCATATTGCGGAAAGCCTTCTGGAATGGTTCGCCGAGTTTTTCATAATAGGCGGCAACCGCATCGAAACCGCCTCTTTGCACCAGATTGCCGATGGGCATATAGGCATGGTCGATGTCGGTAAACAGCTCGCAGGTGGAACAGAGCCGCCCTTTCCATTGCGACAGACCGTATGGAATCGCGTCAATCCCCATGACGGCGGCGACCTGCGCGGCGTAGTATTCGCAATATGGCTCTGCGCCCGTATTGTAGCCGCCGTCTGTCCCGCCCTTATACAGCGTGACTTTTCCGCTGATTCTGCGCCAGCACTTGGGCAGCATACCGTTTGTCGTAAATTCTGGGCTGGAAGCCAGCGACGAGCGGTTGCTGCTTCCATAGCCGGTGAAGGCGATGAGCGCCAGCACTTCGCTGAAGCGGTTTTCAAAGAGATTGTACTTTTCAAAAGTGCCTTCAAAGCCTTCTTCGACGACCCAATAGCTGTCATCCACGGAAAGCCCTTTGCAGAGTGCGAGAATCCCCATCGGGCGGTTGGCGTTCAATCCGCATTTTGCCAGAAGCCGATTGACATAGGCGCGGTTGCGGGGGATGGTGCGGCGGCGCATCCAACGGCTGATCCCTTCCGGCGACAGCTCCATATCCAGCGGCAGAAGATGCCTTTGATCTTCGTTGATCCAATGCACTTCGATTTCGGGCGTGCTGGAATCGTTGGTCGCGGAAAAACGCAGAAGCGGAATGTCATACTGCTTCAAAATAAGTTCCATATTGCCGCCTCCCTGTCCTTGTTTTTCTGATTCCTACTCTACCACGAATGGCGCGAACGTTCAAGATTTTTCAGAGTATAGATTACACGGGATGCAAAAAGAAAATCCGTCCCCGCCGACCACCCGACGGGAACGGATTTCCTTCTATTCAATTACCGCGTAACCGCTTTCAGATATTCCTCGCTTTTCCCGCTCATAACCAGTCCGACATACGCCAGCGGGTCGTTGTAGATGAGCCAATCCAGCTCGGAACGCTGCTGCATGGTGTGCGCGACCGCATCCTCAACGGCGGGCGTATAGATGGAAAGTACAAAGCCATCTTCATATTCGACATCCACGCAGGCAGTGTCAATGTTGAACTGGCAGGATATAATTCTTCTCATAGCGATTTCTCCTTGTGTTTTGGTTGTTCTTTCGGTGTTTCGCTCAGCAGCTTTTGCAGAACATCGTTCCCGATTCTGCCGACCAGCGCATCCAGCTTGTCCTTTGCTTTGTGCAACTCCTGATTTTCCATTTTCAGCCGAACCATTTCGTGAGTATGGTTCCAGTTTGCCGACTTGAAAGCGGTATTTTCCTTTTCGAGCTTCTGCACCTTGGCTTTCAGTTCCGTGTTTTCCCGAAAGAGCGAACGGGCGTATTTCAGGAGCTTTCCCAGAATCGGAAGCGCTTTCTTCTCCCGAAACGCCTTGCCGGATTCCAGCATCCCGGCTTCCGGGAGCAGCCGTTCGGGATCGTCGTATTTCCGGACAAACTTCTCGGTATTTTTGAGAATGGGCGCGATATCGTCGAGCTGTTCCTGCTTTTCGGAAAGCATGGTTTCGGCAGTCGCTGTCTGTTCCTGCAATGCGTCGATTTGGGTTTCAAGCGCGGCGACTTCTTTGCTTCGTTCCTGCTTCTTATAATCCAGAACGGAGAGATGTTCCTCGTGCGTTCCTTTCTGCTCCCATTCGATATCATGCCGTGCCATGATGGAGGCGAGCGCCTGCTTTTCAGCTTCAATCCATTGGTTCAGCTCAGTGTGGCTTTTTGTGCCGCCCGCAAAGCCGAGTGCTTCCAACGCCTTTTTGAGCGACACACGGGTTTCGAGTCCGCGCTTGCTGCCGGTTGTGAACGGAATGAAATCAATATGAAGATGCGGCGTGGCTTCATCCATGTGCAGGTGAGCAGAGAACACGCGAAGCGTCGGGTTACGCTGCTGGAAGGACTGCATGTATTCGTCGAGTATTTGCCGGGCAAGCTGACCGTTTTCGGATGAAGCGTTCATATCGTCCTTGTTTCCGATCTGGATGATGAGTTCTTCAAACAGCTTTTCCTGCTTGCCCGTGCGGATTTTCTCGTAGTAATCGTCGATGATGCGATCTTTGCGTGTCTGCTTCTCGTTGTAACGAGCCAGCGCGTCGTCAAACAGTTCGTGATAGACGGCGCGGATGTCCTCATTGCAGTATTCGACGTTGAGCGGCGTTCGGCTGGAATCGACGTTCTCAGCGATGAAGTCCCTGCGGTTGTGGGTGAGCGAGCCTTTGCCGCGCATGGCGGAGATGGTTCTTTTCACGAAGCCTCCTTTCTTGTGCGGGGCTGGGTTGCCGGGGTTCTGTTACTCTTGTCAAGAGTAACGCAAAAGCACTTTTGACACTTCGCATCAAAAGCGCCCTTGCGCTCTCCGAGGGGGAACGGGGGGATACGACGTGGGCAGGGCGTGCTCCCGATGGCGTACCGCCCTCACGACAGGAACAGGAGCGTGTCACGCTCCTGTCAGTGGCGGAGAACGAACGGATTCACCAACGGAAGTCGGCAGGCATCCCAATGCTTTCGAGGTAACGCTGCCGCGCCTGTTCGCGTTCGGCTTCGGTTGCGGCGGTTTTGTACTGCGTGAAGCGTTCATGGCAGATCATCGCATCGAGCTTTCGGGAAAGTTCCCGGCGAATGGCTTCCTCCGCAGATGGATTGCTATAGAGATGATAGAGGATTAAGTCGCAGAACAGATCCTGCGAAATCTGGACGTTTTTCATGGATAGCCCCCTTCCATGTCGCTCATGTCGCTTATGTCGCTATTTTTGACAATGAGCCAATGTGTAAAAAAGCGACATGAGCGACATATAGCGACATGCGCATCACGATTTGAGTTTCAGCGTAACCACTCGACCATTGCAGGTTCGACGGTTTTCGTACAAAATTCCATAATCATTGTACAAAAGATCGGCGTTGGCGTTCAGATGCCGGGTCAGCACATGGGTGAGCAGGGGGACGTCCGCAAGCCGGGCGTGGAGCTCAGAAGGTGTGCCGCGCCATTCAGGAGAAAGCGGCGTGACCAGCTTGGAAACGGAGAGGAGAACGGGGTCTGGCGGCGTTCGCCAGACCTCGGTTTCCGCTTTGATGAGCTTCCAGACACATTTTTCGTGATCGAATTGGAGCAGCAGCTCCTGATCCTGCTGGTCGCGTCCGACGACGCTCAACACAGCGTTGGTGTCGGTGCGCTTCTTCTTTTGCAGGATGAACGCACCGTCTGCCGCGCCCAATAGACCGTTTGTGCCGGAGATCATGTCGAAGCTGTCCTCGGATTCCATCTTGCGCGTATGGTGGACGATGAGCAGGCAGAGGTTGTGCTTGTCGCTGAACGCCTTGAGCCGACCGACAATCTCGTAATCGTTGGCGTAGTTGTATTTGTCGCTTCCGATTTCTCGAATCTTCTGTAAAGTGTCCACGATCATCAATCTGGTTTCGGGATGATGGGCAAGAAACGCTTCAAGCTGATCGAGCAGCCCGCCGCCAAGCGTCATGGACTGCGTGGCAAAGTGCAGATTGGGCGTATCTTCCGAACCGAACATCTTGTACAGGCGTTTCTGGATGCGGGCGTAGTCATCTTCAAGGGCAAGATACAGCACTTCGCCCGGATGCACGTCGTATTGCCACAAGGAAGTTCCCGTCGCGACATGATAGCTGAGCTGCGCCATGAAGAAGGATTTGCCGATTTTCGGCGCGCCGACGAACAGGTAAGTTCCGGCGTAGAGCAGACCGTCGATGATGGCGGCTTTCGGGGGATAGGTCGTGTCGTAGAGTTCTGTCATGGAAAGCGTGTGCAGGGAGTTGTTATTTTTCCTGTCCTTTGGTATAATGTCATTGGTTTTATTGTTTTCTGACTGCTCCCCGGCTGCGCCAACAGCCGGAATCGGGGCGGTCATTTTTGTTTGGTCGAGCATATTTCTCTGGTCGGGCATGATTCAAACCTCCTTCATGCCGTCAAGGAGCAGAAGCAGATGATCCAGCCTCGCCGCCCAATCCGAATCCGGCAGGAAACCGGATTCAGACAGGCGGGCGCAGAGGAACGTGAGTTCCTGTTTCATGGCTTTGTACACCCTCGGATTGCCTTGAACGGTGATTTCAAATTTCAGCAGCCTTGCGATGATGTAGTCCTGCTTGGTCATGCCGGAGAGCCGCACCATGCTGTCAAGCAGCGCGTCTTCTTCCGGCGACATGCGGAAGGAAACGGTTTTGCTTCGCCAGCGGTTGCAGCAGTCCATCACTTTTCGGGACACGGTTTATCCTCCTCCTTTGTCCATTCACTGTTGAGCCGGTTTGCCATTTCGGTCTGCTTGGTGGGAAAAAGATGGGCATAACGATAGGTGATGTCGATGCTTTCATGCCCGACGCGCTCGGCAATGGCGACGGCGGAAAATCCCATTTCAATCAGCAGGGAAACGTGGCTGTGTCTGAGATCGTGAATCCGGATGCGTTTAACGCCTGCGGCTTTCGCACCCCTGTTCATCTCATGGTGCAGATATGCCTTGGAGATGGGGAAGATGCGGTCGTCGGGTTCCAGCCCATACAGCGACTTGATGTAGTCCTGCATCTCATCCACGAGAAACTGCGGGATTTTGATCGTTCGGTTGCTTTTGGGCGTCTTGGGCGGCGTGATGATGATATTGCCCTTGATGTTTTGAAGGGATTTGCTGATGGTCAGCGTCTGCCGCTCGAAGTTGAAATCCGAAGCGGTCAGCGCCAGCAGCTCGCCCAGCCGGATGCCGCACCAGTACAGCACCTCGAAAGCATAGTAGGAAGTCGGCTTGTCCATCACCACTTTGGCGAATTTCAGATACTCGTCCTTTGTCCAGAACAGCATCTCCTTGTGAGAATCCTTGCCCATGTTGCCGACGATCTCGGCGGGATTCTTTTGCAGGCGGTAGTAGCGAACCGCGTGGTTGAAAATCGCGCTGAGCTGACTGTGGATGGATTTGAGATAAGTGGTCGAGTACGGCTCACCGTTCGGCTTTTTCAGGTTCATGATTTCGTTCTGCCAGGCGATGATGTCCTTCGGTTCGATGGCGTTGATCGGGCGATCCTTGAAATACGGCAGAATCTTCAGGTCGATCATGTTGTTCTTGGATTCCCATGTGCTTTCGCGGATGCGCATCTGTTTGTCGTTTCGGTAGATTTCAACGAAGTCCGAAAACTTCATGTTCAGGTCGGCGGTGCTTTGCAGCAGAAAGCGGCGTTCCCAGTCCAGCGCGTCGCGCCGACGGGCAAAACCGCGTTTCATTTTCCGTTTCTTTACGCCGCGAAAATCCTCGTAGTAGAAAGAAACGAAGTAGGTTCCGTTGGTGTCCTTGTAAGCGGGCATTACATCGCCTCCCCGTTGTCTGCCGGGGCGTTCATGCCGTAGATCCGTTCATAGTAGTATCTGCGGCTGACCTTCCCGGAGATGGTCGTGTAGTTCTTCGCTTCAAGCTCGGCGTTCCATTTGTGGATGAGCTTGTAGGCGCTGGTGGTGGAAATGCCGAGGTCTTTGGCGATTTCCGGCGCGGTGACGAGAATAGAGTTGTTGGTTTTCATGGTGTGTTCCTCACTTTCCGGATACTATATATTTTTGCTTAGCATCGACGCTTTTATCATACACTAAACAAATATACTTAGCAAGCCCTTTTGAAGAAAAATTTCTAACTTTTTTTATTTAGTATCCCTTGAGCGGGATTTTTTCGTGTGGTATACTGAGCGGGAACGAGATGAATCAGGGAGGAACACCGCTATGGCAGTGGGGGATAGAATCAAACGGGTGCGGAATTTCCGCGGGATGACGATGAAGGAGCTGGGAATGGCGGTCGGCTTCGATGAAAAGAGCGCAGACGTCCGCATTGCTCAGTATGAAAACAATTCCCGCAAACCCAAAGAAGAGCTGATGCGGAAAATCGCTGCGGCACTGGATGTGAGCGTGGCATATCTGGAAGACCCGACGATGAACGACGCGGAGGGGATTCTTCACGCGCTCTTTGAGCTGGACGACCAGTACCCATGGATGCACCTTGTCGAAACCGTCGATAACACGGATGCCGACCTGCCGCATAAGCGCGTGGCAGTCTGCTTTGATTACAACATCCTTGACAGCTTCATGGCTGAGTGGATGCTCCGCAAGCAGCAGCTCCGGCGCAGGGAGATCACCCGCGAGGAATACCAGGAATGGAAGCTGAACTGGCCTTCTACCGCCGACGACTGCGGGAAGTTCAAACCGAAAAAAGCGTGGAGAAAAGAATAAAGACATGAAAAACCCTCCGAAACTTTGCCGTTTCGGAGGGCATTTTCATGTCTTCCTCAAATTTTGAAGAATAAGACCGAAAGTATCAAATCCGTATCATTTGGCTTTTGATTCACTCAAAAATCAAACAATGCCTGACTTTTTTGACCGTTTCGGATTATTCCCACTCCACCGTTGCCGGCGGCTTGGTGGTGATATCGTACACGACGCGGTTGACGCGCGGCACTTCGTTGACGATGCGCGCGCTGACCTTGGCGAGCAGATCGTAGGGCAGGCGCGCCCAATCGACGGTCATAAAGTCGTCGGTCGTCACGGCGCGGATAGCCAGCACGAAATCGTGCGTGCGCTCGTCGCCCATCACGCCGACGGTGCGGGTGTTGGTCAGCACGGTGAAATACTGGTTGACATCGCGCTCAAGACCGGCCAGCGCGACTTCCTCGCGCAGAATCGCGTCGCTCTCGCGAACGGTTTCCAGCTTGTCCGCCGTGATGTCGCCCATGATGCGGATCGCCAGACCGGGGCCGGGGAACGGCTGACGCCAAACCATGTCGTGCGGCATGCTCAGCTTCTCGCCGACCTTGCGAACCTCGTCCTTGAACAGCATGCGGAGCGGCTCCACCAGACCGCCGGTGAACTTCGCGCGCACATCGGCCGGCAGACCGCCGACGTTGTGGTGCGACTTAATCACCGCGCTGCCCTTGACCGAGCCGGATTCGATCACGTCCGGGTAAATCGTGCCCTGCGCGAGGAATTCCACGCCCTCGAGCTTCTTGGCCTCGTCGGCGAAACAGTAGACGAACTCGCCGCCGATCAGCTTGCGCTTCGTCTCCGGGTCGGAAACGCCCGCCAGCTTGGTCAGGAAGCGGTCGCGCGCGTCCACGATGACCAGATTCACCGGGAACTGGTTGGTGAAGACCTCGCGGACGGATTCGGTTTCGTTTTTGCGCATGAAGCCGTGATCGACGTAAACGCAGGTCAGGCGCTCGCCGATGGCGCGGGAGATCAGCGCCGCTGCGACGGAGGAATCCACGCCGCCGGAGAGGCCGAGCATCACGCGGCCGTTCGGGCCGACCTGCTCGCGGATGGAGGCGATGGCGTTGTCGATGAAGGTGCTCATCGTCCAGTCGCCCGTGCAGCCGCAGACGTTATACAGGAAGTTGGCGATGACCTTCTGGCCCTCTTCGCTGTGCGTGACTTCCGGGTGGAACTGCACCGCGTAGATGCGCTTTTCGGGGTTCGCCATCGCGCAGAACGCGCAGTTTTCGCTGTGGGCGATGGAGGTGAAGCCCTCCGGCGCATGGGTGACGTGGAAGGTGTGGCTCATCCACGCGACGGACTGCGCCTTCATGCCGGCAAACAGCGGGCTGTTGACGTCGAAATCCACCGGGACGCGGCCGTATTCGCGCTGGGCGGCGCGCTCGACGGTGCCGCCGAGGGTGTAGGCCGTCAGCTGCATGCCGTAGCAGATGCCCAGAACCGGGATGCCCTGCTCGTAGATGGCCGGATCGATATGCGGCGCATCCGCGTCGAGCACGGAAGCGGGGCCGCCGGAGAGGATGATGCCCACCGGCTTCTTTTCAAGGATTTCGGAAAGCGGCGTCAGGTAGGAAACAACCTCGCAGAAAACCTTGGCTTCGCGCACACGGCGGGCGATCAGCTGGGTATACTGCGCGCCGAAGTCCACCAGAACAATTCGCTGCACATTTTGCATCGGATGCGGAACCTCCTTTGGTTGTGAAGAAAAACAAGCCGTCCGCAAAGGGACGTAAGCCATAACCTCTATTCTACACAGTTTTTCGTGCGAAATCAAGAGAAGCCGGGAAAAAGTTCGCTAAACGGGCGCTTTTCGGCAGGTTCGATGAAGGAAGGCGGCCGGTTTGCGCGCTTTTCAACCGCGGACGGTCGTGGTATAATCAAAACAGATTGGAAAACACAGAGGGAGGAACGGCGCATGTTTCAAAATCGGGATACCATCGCGGCGCAGGCGACGGCGGCGGGAGAGGGCGGCGTGGCGATTGTCCGCGTGAGCGGGGCGGACTGCTTGAGGATCATAGCGCGTGTGTTCCGGGCGAAGAATGGGAAGCCGCTGGAAAACCGCGTGCTGACCTACGGCTATGTGATGGAGGATGGCGGCGTTGCGGACGAGGCGATGGCCGTGCTGATGCGCGCGCCGCACAGCTACACGCGGGAGGACGTGGCGGAGATTCACTGCCACGGCTCGCAGGCACTGGTCGGCAAGATTCTGAGGCTGCTGATGGCGGCGGGCGCGCGGATGGCCGAGCCGGGCGAGTTCACCTACCGGGCGTTTCTGAACGGGCGCATTGATCTGGCGCAGGCCGAGGGCGTGATGCGGATGATCCGCGCGGGGAGCGAGCGCGCCATGCGCAGCGCCGTGCGGCAGATGGAGGGCGGCGTTTCCGCGTTCGTGCGGACGGCGCGGGAGGAGATCACGTCCCTGCTGGCGGCCATGGCGGCGGCAATCGACTTCCCGGACGAGGTGGAGGAGACGCAGACCGCGCGGGAGGTGACGGCGGCCTGCAAGGCGATTGCGGCGAAGCTGGCGGCGGCCTGCGACGCGCGGGCGGGGCGCATCGAGGACGAGGGCTTGCGCGTCGTGCTCTGCGGCAGGCCGAACGCGGGCAAGAGCAGCCTGCTGAACGCGCTGCTGGGCGGAGAGCGCGCGATTGTGACGGATATTCCCGGCACGACGCGGGATACGCTGACCGAGGCTGTGCAGATCGGCGGGGTGCGCGTCCTGCTGACGGATACGGCCGGGCTTCGGGAGACGGGCGACGCGGTGGAGCGCATCGGCGTGGAGCGCGCCAAAAAAGCGCTCGCGGAGGCGGATGTGCGGGCGCTGGTGCTGGACAGCGCAAGCCCGCTGACCGAGGAAGACAAGGCGGCGCTTTTCGGCCTTGCGCCGCAGATGATTGTGCTCAGCAAGGGTGACCTCGCGCAGCGGCTGACGGCGGCGGATGTGCGCGCGGCCTTTGGCGACGTGCCGATGGTGACGGTCTGCGCAACGCGCGGCGAGGGCATTGAGGCGCTCCGGGACGCGCTGACGGCGTTCGTTCCGGCGGACGGAGCGGAATCCTCGGCGCTCTCTCAGGCGCGCCATGTGGAGGCGGCCGGACGCGCCCGCGCGGCACTCTGCGACGCGGTGACGGCGATTGAGGACGGCATGCCGCTGGACGTCGCGGCGGTGGATCTGTCCGCGGCGCTGGACGCGCTGGGCGAAATCACGGGCGAAACGATGAGCGAAAGGGTCATCGACGAGGTGTTTGCGAAATTCTGCGTCGGAAAGTAAAAGGGGCTTGCGCCGCATCAGGCCTGCGCGGCCTCTGCCTCCAGAACGGCGCGCCAATCCTCGGGAAACCCGCAGAGCGACAAATCGGCCTCGGGGTAATCGGCTTCCAGCAGCGAAAGCCCCGTGAGCAGGCGCGCAAACACGCGCTCGCGCCCCAGCGCATGCGCGAAGACGAGCAGGAGCGGGAAAAGGCGGTCGCTTTCATACAGGCGCAGATGGTTGGGCAGGAGCGGCTGATCCGGGAGAATCTGGTTGTAGAGCCGGTTGTAATGCGCGCAGATGTTGCGCACATCCACGGCGGCGGCGATCAGGCGCGAAAGCGCCTCCGGCGAGAGGTCGTATTCCCGGCTGACGGCGCGCTGGTCGCCTTCCCGCATGAGGTCAAACAGCGAGCCGAGCATGCCGAAGGTGAACAGTTCGACGGCCGCCCAAATCGGGAATTGGCCGCCGTATTTGATTTTGTGGTGGCGCACGAACGGGAGCGCGCCCTGCCGCTTGACCTCGTTTTTGAATTTGCCGATCAGGCTTTTGTGGACGGAAGCGCCGTTGGGCAAAACCTCGGCGCGGAAATTCTCCGCATCCATATAGCCCAGCGAGCCGTAGGTGATGGCCAGCTGATAGGCGATTTTGGCGCGGAGCTGCACCTCGAAAAACTCCAGCGCCGGGAGCAGCAGGTGGCGCAGGTTCATGTCAAACCGGTATAGGCCGTACAGCGTCTCCAGCGATACGCCGGGCAGAAAGAGATCCGGGTCGTCCGCGCGGCGCAGGTGCTTGCCGTAGGTCGTCAGGCGGTAATAGTTGACGGTGGAGAGGATATAGCGCGCCCGCGCTTCGTCCTCGATCGTCAGGCCGTGGATGTCGGTCAGGCGGGCGAGCTGCTCCTTGTAGCTGCGGGCGGGCTTGACGGGATGGTAACGCTTGCCCCGTGTGTTCATAAGGGGAAGCTCCTTTCTGCAAAATAAAGGACTGTCAATCTAACAACACCGATATTTCAAGAAAAACTAAGTATTTTTGCCCGAAGGTTTCCAAAGGGCGACCGGAAAGCCCTTTGGTGGGGCGATGGGGCAAAGCCCCATACTCTATAATGCTTAGATATTTGTTCCTTGAAATGTTCGGGTTAAGCTTGACAGTCCCTTTGGAGGAAAACCGGGGATGCAGGGGGCATCCGCCGGTTTAATTGTCGATTTCAAGCACCTTGTCGCGCAGTTCCTTTTCCAGACGGCCAAGCTCGATGGCGGCGGCGGCGCGCTTCTGAGCGCCTTCGCGCTGAATCTTCTGCACTTCGGTCAGGGTGTCGATGAGCGCGATGTTCGCGGCGCGAATGGTTTCGATATCCACAACGCCGCGCTCGGCTTCCTTCGCTGTCTCGATGGTGCCCATCTTGAGGCGCTCCGCGTTGGCGCGCAGCAGCTCGTTGGTCATGTCGGTGACGGCCTTCTGCGCATTGAGCGCGCTTTCGGCGTGCTGCATGCCCATGGCAATGACCATCTGGCTCTTCCAGAGCGGAATCGTGTTGGCGACGGTGGATTGGATGCGCTCGGCGAGCACATTGTCGTTGTTCTGCATCAGGCGGATCTGCGGACCCATCTGCACGGAAACCATGCGCGTGAGCTTGAGGTCGTGGATGCGCTTTTCAAACCGCGAAATGAGCTGGCTGAAATCGTTGGCGATCTGCGCGTCGGCCGGGTCGGCGGTCTGCTGCGCCTTGGCCAGAAGCGGCGGAAGCTCCTCCTCGCGCAGCCTCTGGAGCTTCAGTTCGCCCGCGATGATGTAGAGCGTCAATTCGTGGTAGTATTGCTCGTTTTGCGCGTACAGCTCGTCGAGCATCTTGCAATCGGAAATCAACTGCTTCTGGTGCCCCTGCAAGGTGGCGATGATCTGCGCGACGTTCTCCTCTACCTTGTCGTATTTCGCGCGAAGCTGGGCGATGTTACTGCCGGCTTTCTTGAACAGGCCGAACAGGCCGCCCTTCTTGCCCTCGTCCACGTCGAAGCCCTTCAGCTCGGCGACAAGCTGGGTCAGCATGTCGGAAATCGCGCCGGTGTCCTTGGTCTTGACGTCCTCGAGAATCTTGTCGGAGAACTGGGAAATCTTCGTCTGCGCGGCGTTGCCGTACTTGAGCACCGTTTCGCTGTTGTGGATGTCGATGCGATCCACGAACGCCAGCACGGCGGCCTGCTCCTCGGGCGACAGGTTGTCAAAATTCAGAGAATCGTCCTTCGCGTCCACAGGGGTCTGCGCATCCTGCTGGGCGGGCGCGGCAGGCGCTTCCTGCTGGACAGGCGCTTCCTGCGCGGCGGGCGCTTCCTGAACGGCCGCGGCGGCCTGCTGAGGGGCTTCCTCACCGGGGAGAACCAAAGACGGAATGGTTTTATCGTCCATAACAAAATCTCCTTTTTATGTCTTCCTGTTTGATGTCTTCCTTATATCAGATGCGGTTGAATAACGATATTCGCTTATCAAACATGATACACCAAAACAAAGAAGGTGTAAAGAGCTTTTCTTCCGTGCGGGTTTATGCTAAAATAGAGCCTGCCTGCATGCTTATGCAAAAATCGGGAATAATACTAATTCTTGTTAAAATGGCTTAATCCACGCACCATCTTTTTCGCTCTGACTTTGCCTCGTTCCGTTCAACGTACCTCCAGTACGCCTCACTTCACTTGGCTTCGTCAGAACAAAAAATCTGATGCGCTCTGTTAAGCATTTTAACTGCGAATTAGTATAAGGGTGTATGAACGGATGACAAAACGCGAGATTCTGGCCGACGGCCTGCTTTTATTGACGGCGCTGATTTGGGGCTGCGCGTTTTCTGTGGTGAAAAACGCGCTGGACAGCTTTCCGCCGGGGGCGATTATCGCCATGCGCTATCTGATTGCGGCGGCGATCACGGGCGCGCTGTTTCATAAGCGCCTGAGAGGGCTGACGCGCGGGGACGTGGCGCGCGGCGCGCTGGTCGGGCTGGCGCTCTTCGGGGCATATATCGTGCAGACCATCGGCCTGCAATATACGACGGCGGGCAAGAACGCGTTTCTGACGACGATCTACGTGCTGCTCGTGCCGTTTGGCTGCGCGCTGCTGTTTCACCAGAAGCTGCAAAAGGGCAACCTGATTGCGGCGGCGCTGATGCTCGTCGGCATCGGGCTTTTGTCGCTGGATGGGCAGGCCGGGGGGCTGAATGTCGGCGATCTGCTGACGCTGGCCTGCGGTTTCCTGTTCGCGGCGCACATCATCGCGGTGGAGCAATGCCAGAAGAAGACGAACACCTATGCGCTGATCGTGCTGCAATTCGCGTTCTGCGGGCTGTATGCGGCGGTATACAGCCTGATCTTTGAGCGCGGCATGCCGATGACGTTCAGCCTCGGCTCCGTCGGCGGTCTGCTGTATATCGCGGTGTTTTCCACCACCATCGGCATGAGCCTGCAAAACATCGGCCAGAGCATGGCGCCCGCCTCGCATGCGGTGATTCTGCTGTCGCTGGAATCGGTGTTCGGCGTGCTGTTTTCCTGCCTGCTGCTGGGGGAAAAGGTTACGCCGCAAATGGGCGTGGGCTTTGCGGTGATCTTCGCGGCGCTGCTTTTCAGCGAGCTTGCGCCGAAGAAGAACGCATGATAAAAAGCGGAAAAGCAAAAAACGGGGTCGTCAAGCGAAACTGGACGGTCCCGTTTTTATATGCCGGAAGAATGAGCGGCAAAAACGTTCAAATTCGGCGCTCATTCGCTGAGCAGCCAATCAATGAGGTTTTCGGATTTGATGCCCTCATAGGAAGCGTCAAGCCCCGGCTCAAGGGACAACACGATTTTTTCGTAATTATCACGGATGCCTTGCAGCGGCGCAAGCTCCCGTTTCCGGACGTCCTCGCTCATCATAGACTCCGTTACCTGAATATACTTTTTTTCGTCGGCGTTCGTTGCGATGAAGTCCACTTCGGCATTGCCGATCTTGCCGATTGCCACATCGTAACCGCGGCGAAGCAGCTCGAAGTAAACGACGTTCTCGATGGCGTGCCCGCTGTCCCGATGGCGAAAGCCCAGCAGATAGTTGCGAAGGCCGATGTCAACGATATAATATTTTCCGAGTGTACGGAGGTAGGCCTTGCCCTTGATGTCAAAGCGTTTGATTTCGTAGAAGAAGTAGCTCTCCAGAAGCGCGTTCACATACGCCTGCACGGTATGCGCGCTGGGCGCGCCCCTGCGCCTGCCGTCCTCCAGAAGCCCTTCGTTTACCAGCGTATTGCCGATGGAAGCGATGGAAACGCTGGAGCCGATATTATCGGCGAGAAACAGGATGATCTTCCGCAGCAGCGCGGGGTCTGTGATCTGCTTTTGCCCCCGGCGCTTTTCCCGCTCCAAAATATCGCGAATCACGACGGTGGAGTAAATGCCATCCAGAAGCGACAACGCCTTTTCCTGCTCCAAACCGACGTCGGCGATGCCCGGCATTCCGCCGAAGCGCATATAGGCGTCGAAGACCTCGCGCAGTGCATAGCGTTCGCCGTTCCGGTCGAACGCCTGCTTGCGAAGCCCGCCGAGGGCGCTTTGTGTTTCACGAACCTCAAAACCGTGAAAATCGAGGAACTCGCGAAAGGAGAGCGGCAGCATTTTGATTTCTATGCATCGCCCGGAGAGATACGTGGAATACTCCGAGGAAAGAAGGAAAGCGTTTGACCCGGTGACATAGATATCGCAATCAAGATCCACGCGGAAGGCGTTTACCGCATCCTCCCAAGCCTTGATCCGCTGCAACTCGTCAAAGAAAAGGTACATCCGCTTTCCGGGAACGGCGCGTTGTTTCACATAGCGATAAATATCGTCGGCATTCATCCCCCGGAAATCAAAGGATTCAAAATTCATCTCGACGATTTGCTCCGGCGAAATGCCGGTATCCTTTAGGTGCCGAACCATCAGCTTTAACAGGCTGGATTTGCCGCAGCGGCGAATACCGGTGATCACCTTGACCGGCCCGGTATCCTGAAAACCGATCAGCTTATTCAGATAACCGTCGCGCCGTCTGAGCTTATGGGAATTGATCATCTCCTCACACTCCCTTCGTGATTAGTATGGCATAAACTTGAGAAATAATCAAGTTTTTGCATTGTGGTGCAAAAAATATTTTCACGTCTCATCCCGGTTTCAAAACAAAAAATGAGCTCCCTCTTCGAGGGAGCTGCAGCTTGTTGACATAAGCAAACTTGGCTTGAATAGCAAAATCAAGAAATTCAGCT
>ENA-OYXV01000436-OYXV01000436.1-human-gut-metagenome-genome-assembly--contig:-NODE-436-length-25965-cov-12.067966_pt1 | contig 25965 bp, 17 predicted proteins | sample MGYA00244846_ERZ653424 | MGnify/ENA primary metagenome ERZ653424 (study PRJEB26926, sample SAMN06165108) | human gut metagenome | biome: ENVO:00009003; feature: ENVO:2100002; material: ENVO:00002003...
AACATACACTAATAATCACGCCCCACTTTGTTCCTTGAATTCCTATTATGAGAAGTCGTCCGTCATGGCAACCAATATGTAATAAGATGGGAAACTTACAAAACAAACTGAATGTTCTTTTAAATGAGGCTATTGAATTAGATAAGAGATTATTGTCGGCATTGCCCAAATCAATACTTCAAGAAGCGATTCAAGGTAAACTCGTACCCCAAGACACGACGGAGGAGCATGCATCTACGCTGCTGCAGAAAATTCGGGATGAAAAGAACAGGCTCGTCGTGGAAGGCAAACTAAAGAAAAAGGATCTGACGGATTCTATAATTTTCAAAGGTGACGATAACAAGTACTACGAGAATAATTCCGGTAAGATAAGTTGCATTGACGATGAAATCCCATTCGAAATCCCGTCAAGTTGGGTGTGGGCGCGTCTCGATAATATATGTTCATTTATCCATAGGGGAAAATCACCCAAATATAGTTTAGTTAAAAAATACCCCGTTATCGCTCAGAAGTGCAATCAATGGTCTGGATTTTCAATCGAAAAAGCAAGATTCATTGAGCCCAATAGTCTTTCATCTTACAAAGATGATTATTTCTTGCAGGATAAGGATTTAATGTGGAACTCTACAGGATTGGGGACTCTGGGAAGAATGGCTATATATTATACTGCTCTCAACCCATATGAGTTAGCTGTAGCAGATAGCCACGTCACAATTATCCGTCCTCTTAAACAGTATATTGTCCCGGAATTCCTATACTATTATTTTGCTAGCAACACTGTCCAGTCAGTGATTGAAGAAAAATCTGATGGAAGTACAAAGCAAAAGGAACTTGCGACAAAAACCATACAGGCCTATCTTGCTCCACTTCCACCCCTTGCGGAACAATATCGCATTGTACAACAGATTAAATCCGTAACAAGTATTATGAGCAGGTAGGAGATGTAATCAATGATATTAGCGAAGAAATAGCATTTGATATTCCCGAGAATTGGCGATGGTGTAGGCTCAAAGATTTATGTAGGATTATAACCGGTGCCACTTTCAAAAAAGAAGAAAGTTCTCAAAACGAAAAAGGTATACGAGTCCTACGAGGTGGCAATATCCTCCCTTTTAAGGTTATTTGCAAAAGCGATGATTTGTTCCTCGATAAATCAAGGGTTAAGCCTGAAATTATATTGAGGAAGAATGATTTGATTACACCGGCTGTTACGAGCCTAGAGAATATCTGCAAAATGGCAAGAATATCTGAAGATATGGAGAGCACAACAGTAGGAGGATTCGTTTTCATTCTTCGCCCATATAGTAGTAATTCAATCTTTTCCATATACTTGCTCGAAGCACTATGCTCTCCTACTTTAGTAGAACACATTAAGTCTATCACAAATAAGTCAGGTCAAGCTTTCTATAATATTGGAAAAGAGCGACTTGCAACAGTGCTAATCCCACTTCCTCCGATTGCGGAACAACAGAAGATAAACACAATAATTGAAGAGTTGTTTCAGAAGCTAACGTAGCTTCTGAAACAACTCTTCAATGCAGTTATGTATGGCAATCTGTTCCTGGATTGGTGGGATACCGATTAAGAGATCGTAAAAATAATCCTTGTTTAGATGTGGAATTGCTGCGCCTTTCTTTGAGTTCCGAAGTTGATCTTTATAAAACAAAATGAAATCCAAAACATAAGGCGTGTACATTCTTGAAGAAATCCAGAGTTGCTTAAATGTACTTCCCATATATCCATCATGTGTAACCATAAAAACCTCTCCAGAATTCTCTCCGTCGACTAAAATGACATTGTCTCCTCGCTTAACAAATCTGCCAGACTCATGCATCGTAGGAGATGCTTTCCCTCGTAAAAATTTTGCGTCAAGGCATAGATAAGGACCTGTCATTTTTTCGCCATCAATAAGGCGGCATACATCACTCAATCTTAGAATTGCCCATTCCTCCGGAAAAACAACATCTGATGGTATTTCAATAGTTTCATCTCCTACCTGCTCATAATACTTGTTATCGTCACCTTTGAAGATAACGCTGTCAGCCAATGCAGACCTCTTCAATCTGCCTTCTTTGATAAGTATCTGCTTCTCATTCCGTATTTGTTCAAGCAACTCTTGCGCTGTACCTTCTTCTGGAAGCTGCGGCACTAGTTTTCCATGAATTGCATCTTGCAAGATCGATTTTTTCAAAGACTCCTTTAGTTTTGCATTGATTTTATTTAAACGCTCTTGAGAATTTGAGTATTTATCTATTATAGGCATAATCGCTCCAATTCTTTCCACGATACGCTCTTGTTCGGCCAATGGTGGAACTGGAAATAATTTGTTTTCTAGGTAGCCTACAACTATACGTTGTTGGTTTGCTGTCCCTTTAAATGTCGCTTCGTCAATGAAGTAAGAGGATTCTAAAAAATATAAGACGAACCAACGATTCATCGTTTCACCAAAAGTGCGTAGGATTTTCAGCTCGGTAGTTCCAGCGCCAATACCATTGGGCAATTCTTTAAAAATTGCAGATTCCCGGTTTTGGAAACATGGTGTAATCTTAGCAAATGCTATATCGTTATCAGCAAAAGATGTATAACCGGTCTTAATTTCACTCCATTTTTTCTCGTAGTATCTAAACTCTGAACCATATCCTGCCGAAATCGCTTCCATTGGGACAAATGCTGCATTTGCATTATCATCCGCTATAACCTTAGGGTTTATTTGAAAGAGTGATGACACTCTACACCATTCCCATGTATCTGGAATATCAAAAGGAATCTCCTCATCGATGCATTTCACTTCTCCCGTAGCAACAATCTTCTCATAATAGGAATTCAAGGAACAAAGTGGGGCGTGATTATTAGTGTATGTTCACCAATAATTAATTCAAAATGGAAAAATTTAAAATGCATCTTTGCCAATCTAATATGGCGGAAAACACCATCGCAGCGTATTGTTACGCTGTTAAAGAGTATAGGGGTAGGTATAAAGAGCTAACTAAAAAAGATTTGCTCCTTTATAAGGCTTATCTTATTGAGACATTCAAGCCGAAGACTGTGAATTTGCGCATTCAGGCAATGAACAAGTATCTTGAGTGTATTGGAAAGCCGAAGTTGCGACTCAAGTCTGTTAAAGTTCAGCAGAAGTCATATCTTGAAAATGTTATCAGCAATGCTGATTATGTATTTCTCAAAAACAAATTGAGAGAAGATGGTCTAACCGAGTGGTATTTTGTGGTCCGGTTTCTTGCTGCGACCGGTGCGAGAGTAAGTGAGTTAGTCCAGATGAAAGTGGAACACGTTATGACAGGATATTTTGATATTTACACCAAAGGAGGAAAAGTAAGAAGAGTATTCTTCCCTAAGTCTTTGAGATGCGAGGCGTTGAAATGGCTAGACTCTTTAGGACGCTGTTCAGGTTATCTGTTTCTCAATAGATTTGGTGACAGAATAACTACGCGTGGTATTTCCCAGCAGCTTAAGAATTATGCGGTCAGATATAAGCTGAATCCAAAGGTTGTGTACCCACACTCTTTCAGACATCGATACGCCAAGAACTTTCTGGAGAGATATAATGATATTACATTGCTCGCCGACTTGATGGGGCATGAGAGTATTGAGACGACCCGAATCTATCTTAGGCGAACATCGACAGAGCAACAACAAATAGTTGACAAGATTGTTAATTGGTAGTATTGTTATGACAACGATATAACCTGCCGTAATAATCGATAGGGGTTTATCATTGTATTCTCACCGGTTTTTAATAAATTTGATGAATAGTAACCAAAGGATGAAAATTCATGAAAGGAGAAGATAAACCCTTGTTGAAACTAATGGATGGTTCTGAGAACCGCTTTATTATACCTGTTTATCAACGCAATTATGATTGGGGCGCCAGTCAGTGCAGACAGTTGTTCTCTGACTTGACTGATATCGTTAAGTATGATAGGCCAAGCCATTTCTTTGGGTGCATGGTAAGGTCCAGATCCAAAGGTGGTCGTGCGGATGAGTTTCTTGTCATTGACGGACAGCAGAGAATGACGACAGTCTGTCTTATATTTCTTGCAATATACTGGAATCTTAAACGCGGTAACATTGAAGCAGATGATAGTAAACTTGCGGAAAAGATATTCAAGAAGTTCTTGGTGGATGAGTATGAGACAACCGAGAAAAAAGTACGCCTTAAGTTGAATAAGGAGGACCGTGCAGCGTTTGATTATCTTGTGGATGAGGGTGAAGGCGGAGCATTTGCAGAATCGAATGTTGTCTCAAATTTCAATTACTTCTACAATAGCGTCAAGAATCTCAATGTGAAGATTGATGACTTCTTTGAGGCTATCAAGAGGCTGATTGTGATTGACATCTTTCTTGGAAATGATGATGACCCGCAGTTGATTTTTGAGAGCCTAAATTCAACTGGCCTTGACCTTACGGAAGCTGACAAGATTAGAAATTTCGTTCTCTTGGGCCTGTCTGAGGATAAGCAAGAGGAGTATTATACTAAGTACTGGAGTTCTATTGAGAAAGATTGTTCTGGAAAAGATGATCTTGACAATTTTATTAGAGATTATTTGACAATCAAGTCTCCGACAGGTGATATCCCTAAATTCCAAGATGTATATCCTGCTTTTAAGTCATTCGCGGAAGGGAAAGAAATAGAACCTATAATGGCTGAAATGAAGCGGCATGCATCTCTGTATAAACGAATTAAGTCTGCTCGGGTAGGTGATGCTTCAGCGAACGAGATAATGGCCCGTTTGAATTATCTGGAATTGACAATCACTTATGCATATTTACTTGGTTTGCTCACTTATGCTGAAGAACATAATATGCCGCAGAGTGAGATTACCGAGATTCTTTCTTGCATTGAAATATTCGTCTTCAGGCGTTTAATATGTGGATATCCTACAAATGCGTTGCTTAAGATGTTTGCGACTTTGCACCAGCAAGTGCTTAAGAATAAGAAAGAAGAAGATAGCTATTATGATGTGATGGTTTATCTTCTTGAGAATCGAAAGAGAACCGTTGTTTTCCCGAAGGATGACGAGTTCCGTCAGAGTTTTATAGAAAAGCCGGTATATCTTATGAGGCCAAAGAGCCGTACCTATATTCTTGACCGTCTTGAAAATGGAAATAGTAAGGAAAAGATCGACGTCATCAATAATGTCCAGAAGGGAGAGTTGAGTGTGGAGCATATTATGCCTCAGACGCTTACTCAGCATTGGAAAGAACAGCTTGGGAGTGATTACTCGAGGATTCATGAGGAATGGTTGCATACCATTGCGAATCTGACATTGACAGGATATAATGTTCAGTATAGCAACAGACCGTTCTTGGAAAAGAAAGAAGATAAGAATGGATTTGCAGCAAGTCCACTTAGGCTGAACAAGTATATATCCAAGTTCGATAAATGGACAGAGGCTGAGATGAAAGAGCGTCAAACAGAGATGGGTAAGCGTGCTCTAACTGTGTGGCCATATCCGGAAACCTCATACAAGCCGGCTGTAAAGCTCGATGATGAAGTGTCTGTTTATGACGAAGACTTTGTTTTTAAGGGTAGGAAGATTAACAGTTTTACATTGACCGGGACAATTTATTCTGTTCCTGACTGGGCCGATACCATTCGAGACACATTTAAGCTGCTGTATGAGATAAATCCGTCAATTCTTCAGGACGAAGCTAATAGCAGGGATAATGTTTGGATTACTCGAGAGAATGCGAAGAATGAGACCTATATCAAAAAGGTGGCGGATGATGTATGGGTAAATACAGGAAATGACACAAATACGAAAGTGAAGTTGCTCCGTCAAGTTGCCAGGCTTTATAATCTTGCTGAGAATGACCTTGTGTTTTCTCTTGTGCCTATAAAAGAAGAGAGTGATAATTAAAAGTAATGACCCAATAAATGACCCAATAAATGACCCAATAAAATTGACCGAAAGACAGGACTTCATAGTACAACAGCTGAACGCGAGATTGCGTTCCGCACAAATCTACTCATAACCGCACAAGTCCGCTTGCGACCGAAATTCAAAAAATGGGATATTTTTTGGGATATTAAATAGAAAAAGTGGCTTACCCTGTTTTCCGCAATGGGACACCCATTTCAGCAATTAGCTGAGATGATATTGAGAAGTTCAGTGACTTCGGGTTCCTCTTTGGTATGAAGCAGTACTGACATCTGCTTGTTGTTGTATGGATTTACGTAGTCGATCTGGTAGATTTTCTCCGCGAGGAAGCGTGCCCGGTCCAGTGTGATGTATGATTCGGCGGCCTTCAGGATACGTTCCAACTCAAGCATGATCGTGTAGGCGACGAAGCAGATACAGACGTGTGCCTCGATTCTGTTAAAGAGCCGGTGATGCATCGGTCTTATGTCCAGGTCAGTCTTGCAGAAGCGGAAGGCCCGCTCAATCATAAAGAGGTAACCGTACTCTTCTATGACGCGGGCATCTGACAAGGTGCTATTGGTTGTGTAACCCTTCAAGCCATCCAGGCGGGCATCCTTCTCAACCTTGGCATAGTCAATCTTGATGAATGCATCACCTTCCATGGCCAGGAACCGGTTATATCCACGGTTATTCAGCTTGTCTTTCGTGAGTTTGTCGGTTTTAAATCGCTTTTCTAGCCTCTTGAGGCCTCTTTCGCGATCTGCAGCATTCTTCTTTGCCCGTGAGTCACTCATGGTTACTACCATTCGTCTGGATGCCGTTAGTGGGATGCTGGAACTTTGCCCGTTGCTCAGGCCAAGGGAGGCTACCTTGTCCTTGAACTGCTCGCTTTGCGAACGTATCCTTGCGCCGAGAATGTACTCGTATCCGTCCTTCTCCAGGTCGCGTATGTTCTCCTTGCTAAGTAGACCCGCATCCGCCACAACAATAGGTTTCGGAAACTCGAACCGCTTCTGTAATTTCTTGATAATTGGGATCATCGTATGGCCTTCGTAAGTGTTCCCCTCATGGATTTCATACCCTATGGGATTCCCTCCGGGACCAACCAACAAGCCAAGAACAACCTGCGGATTGGCGTTCTTTCCGTCCTTAGACCAGCCTGGAATGCGGGCGTCGTCCTCGCGGGACTCGAAGTACATCGTAGTCGTATCGTAAAAGACTATGGCCACGCTGCCCCCCAACACTTTCTTTGTCTGATTGTACGTGACCTGCTCTATATCGTGTTTGACATCGTAGTTACCTTTGTGCTTGCTCCCATGCCTCCAGCAGAGTTCGTCAAGATAGCGATAGATCTTATCCTCGTCGTAGTACTTGTTCATGAAGTACGCCATGTAACGGAGCGTCTTCGGTTTGCTTCCCGGGTGATACAGGCGTGTAACCACAAGGCTCTTAAAAATCTCGTCATCGGAAGTCCTAACCGCACCGAAGCCAATCTTATCGAAAAGGCGGCCGTAAATGAGGTCCGGGCCTACCAGGCGAAGCTGGTTCTGGCCTATACCGGCAAAAACGGCATCATATGCCGCAGCATCATCTTGGATGAACAACTCCTCTCCGAACTCCTGTTCGTCAGCCCATTGGCGGGCTTTGCGCTCAAGAGAAATCAAGGTGGCTTCGTCTCGGCTGCTGCCAAAGGACTTCTGTACGCGGTATTTGCCGCTGACCTTGGCAACGACTTGGATGGAGATGGTTCCGCTCTTATTTTGCTTCCGCCGGACAAACATACTACGAAGGTAGCCATTTGTCGCGGGACACCCAAATTTGATTCTTTATCAGCCTCTCACGCAGCTGTAGGGCCGATTTTCTGAAAAGTCACGAAAAAGTGCGGAAAACAGGAAATGGGATATTTTTTGGGATATTAAATAGAAAAAGTGGCTTACAGATGCCTGCAAGTCACTTTTTTGCGGAGAGAACGAGATTCGAACTCGTGATACGGTTACCCGTATGCAGGTTTAGCAAACCTGTGGATTCAGCCACTCTCCCACCTCTCCGGATGTTCTGGCCGAACGGTTGTCAAACCTTTCGTCACTGTTTGGACTACAAAGATACAAATTTTTCTTGGTTTACAAGAATCTTGGGGAAAAACTCGACAAAATCAACACAAAAGGCAACAGCCGAGTGGCCGCCGGGCAGCAGACGGGCTGTCATCGGGAGCCTCTACCGGCAGGGGTCAGCGATTCTGAAGCTTGAGGGTCAAGGCTATGAAATCATCCACACTCAGGCGCTCGGGGCGGAGATCAAAGACTGGGTCGGACAGGAGATCCGGTCTTATCAGCGGCTTGAGGGAATTGCGGAGGGTTTTACGGCGCTGGCCGAAGGCGGTCTTCACTACCGTGCGGAAGAGCTTTTCATCGCAGCCGAGAGCGGTGCGGGAATTACGGGTCAGGCGGATCACGGCGGACTGCACCTTTGGTGGCGGATTGAACGCGCCCGAACCTACAGTGAAAAGATATTCAATGTCATACCACGCCTGAAGGAAGACGGACAGGATACCGTAGGTCTTGGTGCCCGGCTTCTCGGCGATGCGCTCTGCGACCTCCTTCTGAATCATGCATACGACCTCCGGGATGCGGTCGCGATGCTCAAGGATCTTGAAGAATATCTGCGAGGAAATGTTGTACGGAAAATTACCGATCACTGAATATTCCCCCTCGAAAATGCCGTCAAGATCCATCTTAAGGAAGTCACCCTCAATCAGATTGTCACCCAATTTCGGAAAATGCTTCTTCAGATAGGCAACAGACTCGCCGTCAATCTCAATGACTTTCAACGCCAGTTCCGGACGCGGTAGCAGGTACTGGGTCAGGACTCCCATTCCAGGGCCGACCTCCAACGCCTGATGCCCTTCAAGAGCCTCGACAATGTTCTTTGCAATGCTCTGGTCAGTCAGAAAATGCTGGCCGAGCGCCTTTTTCGCACGTACTTCCATAGGGACAAAGATACGAAATAATCCTTAAACACTCTTGGCGGTGGTGCAGCGGTTGACCAGATAGGCGATGGAGACGTACGGGATGCCGGAGTTGGTGGCCAGACCGATCTCGCAGGTGCGGCTGTTGGAGTAGCCGACCGGAATGCCTTTGACCTGGTCTTTGAGCTTGCGGAGGGCGTACTTGTTGAGTTCCGGGTGGGTCATGCCCTTGTCGCCGGCGAAACCGCAGCAGCCAACGCCCTCAGGGACAAGCACATTAGTGGAACACATCCTTGCCAGTTCAAGCATCTTGCCGGTCTTGTGCATCAGGCGCATCGAGCAGGTGAGATGAATGGCTACCGGGGTGTCGGTCTGGTGGAAATCCAGCCTGTCGGCCAGGAAACCAAGGATGAACTCCGCCGGTTCGTAGAGCCGCATCTTCTTGATCTTGTGCTTCATGCGGTGAAGGCAGGGGCTTTGGTCGCAAAGGACAGGGTAGCGGCCTTGCTCACTGGCCTGCCAAAGAGCCTCCTCCAGTTCGGCTGTCTTCCTGTCGGCGATCTCCGGCATACCCTTGCTTTCCCAGATCGTACCGCAACAAAGGGACGACATATTCTCCGGGAATATGACCTCGTAGCCCGCTTTGCCCAACAGCGACACCATCTCCTCGACAAGAGGCTTGTCCACGGTGTGGTGATGCTTCGGAAGCCCCATCATCTGGTTGATGCAGCTCGGGAAATAGACTACCTTGCAGACGGTCGGCATTCCTGTGGCCGCTTCAGATGTTTGCGAGTCCGGGCACTTGGACAAGCTCCCCAACCTGGCCGGTCCCGTGGCCGCATAGACAGTCGAAGCGCCATCGTGGCCAACGGCGGCGGAACTTACCAAAGCCCTAAGCGATTTAGGAATATTGTAGGCCTTAGGGGTGGCAGGAGTCCATAGCGGAATACGTATGGCGTTGTGCAGCCAGCGGCATAGGCCGCTCATGGCAAGGTCACCAAGCACGGTCTCGCCGGCCGTGGCCATCCTCAAAGCGCCGCGAAGGCCACTCTTGACTCCGGCGTAATGACCGGCGACGAAGTTCCAGAAACCGTGGCCGAAAGAGCCCGCGGGCATATTCACTCTCCTCAGCTGATGAGTCAGGTCGGCGACATTGATGCCCATCGGGCAGGAAGTCGAGCAGAGGCCGTCCCCGGCGCAAGTCTGCTCCCCTGAGTAGGAATATTCCTTCTCAAGCGTCCGCAGACGAGTCTGTTCCGAGGCGGTCGGATCCGGCAACTCCCGCAGGGCGGTGATCTCACGCTGCGTGGCGATCCTGGTCCGGGACGAAAGCGTGAAGCCGCAGGAAAGGCAGTTCACCTCGCAGAATCCGCACTCGATGCATTTGTTCAGTTTCTTGTAGACCTCCGCCAACTCAGGCTCGACAGCCTTGCTGTCATCCGCCCATGGTTTCAGCACCGGCAACGCCTTGAAATTCTTCAAGAAGCACTCCGGATCATCGTTGAAGATCACACCAGGATTCAGAAGCCCGTGAGGGTCAAACAATTCCTTCACCCGCTGCATTACCCCGAACGCCTTCTCGCCCCACTCGTACTTCACGAACGGAGCCATATTCCTGCCCGTTCCGTGCTCGGCCTTCAAGGAGCCGTCATATTTCCCGACCACCATCTCCGCCACGTCGCGGATCATCGCCTCATAGCGCCTCACCTCCGCCTCGGAATCAAACGACTGGTTGATGATGAAATGGAAGTTGCCCTCAAGGGCGTGGCCGTAGATGCAGGAATCGTCGTAGCCATGCCTGTCCAGCAGCGCCGAAAGATCCTCCGTCGCGTCTGGCAGATCCTCGATGTGGAAGGCGATGTCCTCGATAAGGCAGGTCGTCCCTTCGCGGCGCATTCCTCCGACGGACGGGAATATTCCCGAACGGATGGCCCAGTACTTTCCGGCCACAGCAGGATCGCTACTGAATATGAATGCGTCACCGTCGGCTCCTTTAAGCGTGGAGAAGCCGCGCAGAACGTCCGTCAACCTATTCACATTGGCATCCAGATCCTCTTGACCCGCACCGGTCACGCGAAGCAGAAGCGCGGTCAGATCCTTGTCGGGATAGTCCTTGAGCATCGGGTCATCAACGGACGCAAGTGACCTTTTGTCAAGCAGTTCAGCGGCATCAAGCACAGCAGGGTCAATGTCCTTCCGCAGCGCCACCACCGCTTCCGCCGCCTCCCGGATCGTCCCGAAATAGACCATCGCCGAGGCTTCCTTCGCCGGCAGCGGCAAGGTCTTCATCGTCACCTGGCTCATGAACGCCAGCGTACCCTCGGAGCCGACCAGCAGATGCGCCATGATGTCGAACGGATCCTGAAACCGCACGAAAGGGAATATGTTGAGTCCGGTTACGTTCTTTATTGAGTATTTGTACCTTATGCGTTCGGAGAGTTCCTTGTCGGCAAGGATTCCGTCCCTCAGTTCCTCGATTCCTTTGATGAAATCCGGATGGCTGGCCCTGAAAGCCTCTCTGGAGGTCTCGTCCCCCGTGTCCAGCACCGTTCCGTCAGCAAAGACCATCCGCACGCTCTCCAGTTCCTTGTCGCTGTTGGCGTGGGTGCCGCAACTCATGCCGGAGGCGTTGTTCATCACGATACCGCCCACCATGCAACTCCCTATCGAGGCCGGATCCGGGCCGAATTTACGACCGTAAGGCTTCAGGATGGCGTTAACTCTTGAGCCGATGATCCCCGGCTCAAGCGTGATGCGTTCCCCGTCCTCGGAAACCTTGTACCTCTCCCAGTTCTTGCCGGCGACAACCAACACGGAATCGCTTATCGACTGACCCGAAAGACTGGTTCCGGCAGCGCGGAACGTCACGGGAACATCGTATTTCGAAGCAGCCCGCAGAATCCTTGAGACCTCTTTCTCATTGGACGAACGGATGACAATCTTAGGCACGAGCCTGTAGAAACCGGCGTCCGTGCCCCAGGCGAACCGCCTGAGTCCGTCTGTGTAGACCGCGGTCTTGGGGACAAACGCCCTGACCGCCGAAAGGAACTGTGAATGCTTATTTTCCATGTTCAAGCAAGATACACTACTATGTAATACATCATCATTCCGCTGGCGATCAGCTTTATGCCTGTTCCGAAGAAGAATCCCAGGAAGGCTCCGAGAGCCGACTTAGCGGAATCCCATCCGTTCTTGCCGGAGAAGGCCAGCTCGGCGAGAAACGCCCCGAGAATGGTGCCGAGAATGATCCCGACAGGCGGGATGAACATACCGGCCAACAAACCGACCAGCGCCCCCCTGCCCGCAGCCTTTGTGCCGCCGGTAAGTTTGGTGAACCATGCGGGAACGAGGTAGTCGATGATGCAGACAGCCACCGTAATCCCCAACCACACCAGCAGGAATGTCAGCGACATGGGGTCACCGGCTCCGTCCGTGCCGTTGCCCCAGAAATAGAGAATCATCAGCCCGAGCCAGCTGACGGGAGGACCCGGCAAAGCGGGAATCACACTCCCGACAATCCCAATCACTCCCGCCAGCACGGCAAGGATGATGACAATAACGCTCATGAATATTCAAGGCTAAAGATAGTCCTAAGCCATGGCGGCCTCGACATCGTCCGGCTGGATCGGAAGGCGGTTCGGGCCTGTGCGGCGCGCGCCGTCCTCTGTCACAAGCACATCGTCCTCCAGACGGATGCCACCGAAGTCGAGGTAGTCGTGCTCCAGCTTGTAATAGTTCACGAAGCCCTTGTCGCGCTTCTCGCTCTTCCATTTCTCAATAAGGGCCGGAATGAAGTATATTCCCGGCTCATCTGTGATGACATTGCCCGGAACAAGCCGGCGTGCCATCCTGAGGCTGCCGAGGCCGAGCTGCGTGGAGCGTTTCTGATCCGGATCGTAACCAACGAGATCCTCGCCGAGATCCTCCATGTCGTGAACGTCAAGCCCCATGTTGTGGCCGAGTCCGTGCGGCTGGAACAGTCCGGCGATGCCTTCGTGAAGCATGTTGTCCAGATTGCCGCGCACGATGTCCAGAGATCTGAGATCCTCCAGCATCAGCTTGGCGACGGCCAGATGAACGTCCCTATAGGCGACTCCCGGCTTTGTCAGATTGAACGCCAACTCGTTGCAGTCGCAGACTATCTGATAGATGTCCCTCTGCTTCTGGGTGAACTTGCCGCTGGTCGGCAGGGTGCGGGTGAAATCAGAGGCGTAGTGCATATTATTCTCGGCACCGGCGTCGATCACCATCAGTTTGCCAGGCTCGATGACCTTGTCGTGCAGATGATTGTGCAGAGTCTCACCATGCTGGGTAAGGATTGTCGGGAACGACACGCCCCAACCTTCGCTGAGGGTCACACCCTCCATCTTGCCGACAATCTCCTGCTCGATGATCCCGACCTTGACGCTGTTGCGGGCCACAGTGTGCATCCGATAGCCAAGGGCGCATGCATCGTCGATCTGGTCGATCTCGCACTGCTCCTTCACGAGTCGCATCGAGATGACGGCCTGGACGAGTTCCTTGGAGGCGTGCTTGCCGCCGTCCTCGTCAATCGGAGCGACCCTGGCGACATCCTCTGTGGAGATGCCAACCAAAGCGGCCAGCTTCATCGTGTTGTAGTACCTGCTCGGCGGAAGGAAATGAATATTCCTGCCTGTGGCAAGAGCCTTTGTGACGGCCACGTTAAGCGAACCATAAGAGGCCGAGTTCTCCACGCCCACCTCCGCTGCCTTCGAGGCCACTGACGGCTGAGGTCCCATCCAGATGATGTCCCCGATCTCCACATCGTCGGCGAAGACGGTCTCCTCGCCGCTGTCAAGGTCAAGGATCGCCGCATAGCGAGGCTCGTCGAGCCCGAAAAAGTACAGCCAGGATGAGTCCTGACGGAATTTGTAAGCGTTGTCCTTGTACTGGGCGGCTGCTTCGACATTGCCCACGAACAGGGCGATTCCACGCTTCCCCTGCGGAGCGGTCTGAGCCATCTTCTCCAGCAGAGCCTTGCGTCTTGCGATGTAGATTTCCTTTGCGAACATATTCTTACGTCTTTATGTGATTGAACTTCGGTAAGCCCTGCCTGCGGCCACAGAACCTCCGTGACAGCCAAGGCCTCAATTACAAATATACAAAATTGATAGGTAAATTGACACTTAGTAAATGTTAAAAAATAACCTGCTTCATTTTGGGGGCTCTCTTATGCGGCCATTGCGGCCATGACATACTGTTGAGAACGGTTGAAAAGCCGCCCAGATAACTGCCTCCGAAAAAGCGACAATAATTTAGATTAAACCATTGATTATCAATGATATAGTATAGGAAAACTGGAGAAATTTTCGTAAATTTAGCTGTCCAACGGACCGCTCAAGTCCCTTGACCACGACTTCTCCACGTTCTCTGATGGTCAGATTGTCCCGCACGGCATCTACGATGTCACAAGGAATGTCGGCCATATGACATTGGGAATCAGTCAGGACACATCCAGATTTGTCTGCGACAACATCGCACGAGTATGGGAACAACACCTGAAGTGGCAATACCCTGATGCGCATACGCTTGTTATCCTGTGCGATGGCGGAGGATCGAATTCCAGTGCGCACCTCTGATGTCCCTTCAAAATGCCGCTGACAGGGCTGCGATGACCACCACAAAGAAGGGATTGAAAGTACATGTTCACATTAACTCAAAAACTTATGACATCAAGCGACCGATTGACGAATCGTACCAGAAGAGGCTTGCCAGGCAGGTTGTCTTCGCCCAGGAACTCGGTAAGTGGAACTACCTTGTCGAACCGGTCAACTGATGCAACTAATTTTTTACACATTACTAAAAGTACAATCACAGCAATAAAACTATTAATTTTACGTTCTTTTCAAAAAACGAGGTTGTGCAATAGTGGCTTAAAGGCTAAAAAGCACTACCTTTGAATGCTGTTAAATATGGTAATGTTCAAAGTCACAATTTGTGATTTTGAAAAAAATGAATATAAATATGACAGATAAAATAGAAAAAAAGGAGAGCAGCGAACTGACCACAAAAAGTGACCAGTTGGTTGGTGTTGACAATATAGAGCCTCTAATAAAAATCATTAGAGGACAACAAGTTATGTTTGACCGTGACCTTGCCACACTTTATGGCGTTGAAACAAAGCGTCTTAATGAGCAAGTAAAACGTAATATTAAACGATTTCCAGAAGATTTCATGTTTCAATTGACCAAGGACGAATGTTTAAGGTCGCAAATTGCGACCTTAAACGAAGGACGCGGACAACATTTGAAATACATGCCTTACGTATTTACTGAAAACGGAGTCGCTATGCTTAGTAGTGTTTTACGTTCTGACACTGCGATTGAGGTGAATATTCGAATAATGCGAGCTTTCACTTCAATGCGTCACTTTCTACAGAACAATGCCGAAGTGTTTCAGCGTCTCTCGACTATGGAATACCATCAATTGGAAATGCAACAACACTTGCAAGAATCCGACAAGCGTATAGAAGAAGTGTTTCGCAGATTGGACGAGGGCAATGCAAAACCGAAACAAGGTGTGTTCTACAATGGGCAAGTTTATGATGCCTATACTTTCGTGTCCGACTTGATTAAGAATGCAAAGAAACGTATTGTCCTTATCGACAATTATGTTGACGAGACTGTACTGACATTGCTCGATAAAAGAGAAAACGAAGTGTCTGCCGTAATCTATACTCAACAAATAAGCCATCAGTTCCAACTCGACATAGACCGTCATAATGCTCAATATGCACCGATTGATGTTGAAACATTCCGTTTATCACATGACCGCTTCCTTTGTATAGACGATGATGTATATCACATAGGTGCATCCATTAAGGACTTAGGCAAAAAGTGGTTTGGTTTCTCTAAGATGGAGATACTTACACCAGATGAATTGGTAGAACGAATCAATAGAGGATAATACATACGAAAATTTCAAGAAAAAGAACTTAGTAAATGTTAAAAAATAATTTGGATTTGTCGCTATTTCTATAGCAGTGGTGTCATATAGATCGGAAGGAACACATATCCGTTTTCTTCTTTATAATCCTGGGTATAAATTACGTAAGGAACATGAAGTTGTTTTTTGAACTTATCACGGAATTTTGACAAGGATGAGAAGCTGGAATACTTGCCAGATTTCACCTCAACCGGGCAAATGTTATGGGCGTTTGTCAATGTCGGCTTTTCTACAAGGAAGTCAACCTCCATCCTGTCCTCAGAGACCGTTGAATAATTGCTATAGAAATACAAAGAGTGACCGCTTGCAACAAACATCTGGGCGACAATGTTTTCCATGAGCATCCCTTCATTGATTTCCAACTTGCCAAGAAGAAGTTTCTGATACAGCTCCTCGCCTTGGATAGTCTTCTCATCGAACGCGTGAGAAATCAGGAGCCCAGTGTCTCCCATATAACATTTGAAAGTCCGGTCATCTCGTTTCAGTCTCATGCCTACCTGAGGTTCCGTAACACCATTGCAGATATTCACAAAACGAGCGTCCTTCAGCCAAAGGAACGATGACTCATAGCTTCTGTATCTCGCGCCTTCACCCAAACTTGCAAGGCGGAACTTCTTCTCATGTTTCTGAAGCTCGCCCGGTATCTGATCCCACACCGCCTTAACCTTTTCCGTGTACCCATTGACGTGCTTGTCAATGCTACGACGGTACAATGCCAGAATATCCCGCTTCACCGTGTCTACTTTACGGAATATCCCCGTTTCAACAAATTCTTTAACCGCCTGCGGCATTCCTCCGACAATCAGATACTGCCGGAACAGGGTCATCGCCTTACGGTGCATCGGGCCAAGCTGACATCGATTCTCAAAACACGTCTTGACGAACGGCATGGTCATCTCATCGCCCAACGCCCATAAAAACTCCTCAAAATCCATAGGGTACATTTGAAGAGGTCTCTCCTCGGAAGGCAAAAGAATATCCTCGGTGTTCTCATTGATGCTTACCAATGACCCGGTCTCTATGTAATCATACCTTCCGTCCGCTACAAGATGCTTGATGGCCTGACGCGCCATTGGATATTTCTGAACCTCATCGAAAATAATCAATGACTCTCTCTCGTACAGCTGGACACCAGCGACATTCTGCAAAAAGATAAGAAATGTGTCAGTTTCATTCAGATACTCATCAAAAACTTCCTTCATCGCTTTACCGATGTGCGCGAAGTCCACAAGAATATATGACTTGTACTCATTCTTGGCGAACTCCTCCACTATGAAGCTCTTTCCCACCCGCCTTGCTCCTTCCACGAGGAGGGCGACCTTGCCTTTCTCCTCGTTTTTCCATCTCAAAAGGGAATCATATATTTTCCTTTTCATAAATCACTGTTTTTCAAAGACAAATATAACACCTCTGCACCGAACAAACAAATTTATCACCACATTATGCACCAAAACGAGATTTTTGACCTTCCCTGAGAATGGTTGACACTTTTGGGGGTGAACCGCGCGAGTGTGAGAGAAATGAAAGTGTGGCCGAAGGACAATCCGGTCACACTTTCATGCTTTGTTTCACGTCGCTTCGACAGACCCGGCGACAGGACGGGAACTACTTCTCCTGCTGCGGACGGAGATCCAAACTGAGCTCGTCCAGCTGGGACTGGTCGATCATGGACGGAGAGTCGATCATCACGTCGCGTCCCTGGTTGTTCTTCGGGAAGGCGATGAAATCACGGATGGACTCCTTGCCGGCGAATAGTGTGCAGACACGGTCGAAACCAAATGCCAGACCTCCGTGAGGCGGAGCGCCGAACTGGAATGCGTGGATGATGAAGCCGAACTTATATTCAGCCTCCTCCTGGCCGATGCCCAGAACCTCGAACATCCTCTTCTGCACCTCGGCGTCGTGGATTCGGATCGAGCCGCCACCGAGTTCGGTGCCGTTCAGCACAAAATCGTAGGCATTGGCACAGACCTTCTCCAGATCCTCTTTCCTATTGCTGTAGAACAGATCCATGTGCTCCGGCTTCGGCGCGGTGAACGGATGGTGCATCGCGTAGAATCGTCCGTCCTCCTCGCTCCACTCAAGAAGCGGGAAGTCCACGATCCAAAGCGGGGCGAAGACCTTAGGGTCACGGAGGCCGAGCCTGTTGCCCATCTCTATGCGCAGTACACCCAGCATCGTCTGGACCTTGCGGTTGTTGTCGCCGGACATCACAAGCACCATGTCGCCGGTCTTGGCCTCGACGGCCTCGGCGATGGCCTTCAGCTCATCAGGCGTGTAGAACTTGTCGATCGAGGACTTGACGGAACCGTCAGCGTTGAGCTTTATGTAAATCAAGCCCTTGGCACCGACCTGAGGCCTCTTGACCCACTCGGTCAGCTCGTCGATCTGCTTGCGGGTGTATTCAGCGCCGCCCGGAACCGCGATGGCTCCGACGTAGGCAGCGTCCTCAAGAACGGAGAAGCCTTTGCCTTTCACCTTGTCTGTAATCTCGTGAATGGTCATTCCGAAACGGACATCCGGCTTGTCAGAACCGTACTTGTCCATTGCGTCGTACCAGCTCATTCTCGGCATAGGGTTCGGGATGTCAACTCCGAGGACGTTTTTGAACATCGTCCTCATCATGCCTTCGAACATATTCAGGACATCCTCCTGCTCGACGAAGGACATCTCACAGTCGATCTGGGTGAACTCCGGCTGACGGTCGGCGCGCAGATCCTCGTCACGGAAGCAGCGCACGATCTGGAAGTAGCGGTCGTAGCCGGCGACCATCAGCAGCTGCTTGAAGGTCTGAGGAGACTGCGGAAGGGCGTAGAACTGTCCCGGATTCATCCTGGAAGGCACGACAAAGTCGCGGGCTCCCTCCGGAGTGGACTTGATCAGGTACGGAGTCTCGATCTCCATGAAGTTGTGGGCATCGAGGTAGTTGCGCACCTCGTGGGCAAGCCTGTGCCTCAGGGCCAGCGCCTTCTGGAGAGGATTCCTTCTCAGGTCAAGGTAACGGAACTTGGCGCGGAGATCCTCGCCGCCATCGCTCTCGTCCTCGATGGTGAACGGAGGCACCGCGGACTTGTTGAGGATGTTTATCGCCTCAAGCCGGATCTCGATGTCGCCTGTACCCATCTTAGGGTTCTTGCTCTGGCGCTCGACAACCTCGCCGATGGCCTGGATGACATATTCACGTCCCAAAGAGGTCGCCTTCTCGACCAAGGCGGCGTCGGCATCGACCTCAAGCACGAGCTGCGTGATGCCATAGCGGTCACGCAAGTCGATGAAAGTCATTCCTCCGAGCTTCCTGGACCTCTGCACCCAACCGGCAAGGGTCACCTTCTGCCCGACATTCTCAATGCGGAGTTCCCCGCATGTGTGTGATCTGTACATATCGTTATGTTTTGAATATTCATACTTACGCGGTCTGCATCTCACTCGCGGACCTGCAACTTGCAAAGTTAGCAAATTCTCCCCAAGAATGATTGAATATGCCTGATTTTCATTCCCGGTCATCGATAATCGAGGAATTGCGAAAGAGTATTATACCTCAAATCCCATTCGAATCTATAAACACTTTATCGAATGCTTACAATATGGGTTAATAATATGGTCGATCCGGATCGGCGATGAGCAGACATAATGACGGCGGGCAGCTAAAAGAATCTTCTAGCCGCCCGCCGCTGTTATGGACAACCATCCGTTTCCGATCAGACGGAAGGATGGAAGCACCCGCTTCTATTTCTTAGCAAGAGAGTATAACCATCTTACATTCGTAAGTTTATTGAGGAATCGCCATCCGGTGCTTGTGGCCGGAGCGTCAAGCCTATTCCCGTTAGGACCCCACATACAGAGATAGAATGAGTTGGACACACGGTTGCCACTCCAGAGATACTCTGGCTGGATGTAGTAGACCGGATTCTTCTCGTCCCCGTTCCACACTGTGGAACCCATCACCTTCTTATCCGTCCAGGTGAAATATCCGGAAGCCCCGTCCATAGCGCAGAGACGCACCTCGTTACCATTAGGGAGATAACCCAAAGTGTGAATCTTCCATGTAAGCGCTCCCTCTGACCTGTCGTATTCCCAGGTAATGTCATAATTTGGATTCAGGCCTGACATCTTGTAAGTGGAATTCTTCACTCCCGGAGAAAGAACGACAGCGACCGAATCGTATTTCAGATCAGCCTCATTCTCACGATTGTAGTAGAGCCAGTACTCTCCCTCGTACTCCTCGTATCTTCTGAAGCCCTCCGGTACGGTACCCTGGATTACGTCTGAAGAGTTAACGATTTCCAGCTTGAAGGTGCTGGCGTCAAACTTAAGCTCATCGAACGTCACGCCACCTATCTCAATCGGCTCGTACAGGCGGATACCCTGCGGAGTGAACATATAGGCGAGTTCCTCTTCCTTGTCACCGAACTTGAAAGTTATCTGCTGGTAGCTCTGGTCGAGGGAGGCCTTGACTTCCTGACCTCCTACAGACCCTTCCATTCCACTGATGATAAAATCCTCTGAGGCAGACCTTACCTTCTCAAGGAAAGAAACGGCATCCTCTTCAAGAGGCTTCATCATAATGATGTTGCCTGAACGTCGGCCCATCATCTTCACGCAAGCGTCACTGACTTCAAGGAACATGAACTCAAAGTCTCCGCCAAAAGCCTGGTAATTAGTTGAGGACGGCGTGGAGAAGTAATGCATGAAATCGTTGTTCGTGTCGAATGAGAGGGTCGGGCCGGTGTCATTGCCAAGGCGGTAGAGGCTTGTGACCGTGTCGCTTAAATCCTCAGAAAGCTCGAAGCCAACCTCAGCGCTTTCCGCATCAAACTTAACGGTGTAGTTATAGCCACCGTAAGACTGGTACTTGTCCGGATAGTAGTACATCACCCATCCTTTTTCTGGTTTCATAAGAACCTTCTTAGCATTCGCGAGATAGGCGTTCATCCTCACGGTAGGCGAATCATCAAAGACATCCGCCTGATCCTTAAGACAGGACTGGAAGACGGTCCCGAACAAGACTGCCGCAAAAAGTATTTTGATTCTTGTCTTCATATTCATTAGTATTAATTAAGATCCAAACCGGTAAGATCAACATTACCGGAAACCACATCACCCTGGCGGCGAAGAACTGTCGCGCGGAGTACATCAATGTCAATCTTGAAGGAGTCCATCATGTAGGAACGGACAAAGTCAAGTTTGGTCTTGATCAATTCCGCGCCATTGGCACCGCCGGAAGCAGCCGTGGTAAGCTGTGACTCCCACCATTCCGGAGTGTTGACGACATAGAGAGAAAGCATCTCGGCGAAATCCTCACCTGAAGAGTGCTGGGCATAAGACGAGATGTAGCCTCTTTGGAGATAGCCGACATTGTAAGGAGAAGCGCTCCAGCTGTCTGCCACATAGGTAGTTCCAGTCACCTCACGGAAACCAGCAGGGTAATCTCTGGTCTGATTTAGGATGTGGGTGAATTCGTGATGGATCGTCTTGAAATAACGGCTGTTAAGTCCGGAAGCGGAACCCAGGTACTTCTTAAGGTAATTGACTCCGGCGAGAAGAATCTTCTTGCCGCTTTCCGCCGTTCCGAGAATGTAGGTACCATTGTTCTTGTACTGCCATTCACCGATGAGGAAAAATTCCTTAGGGAAATACTGACGTGTGAAGTCCACTCCACCGACCTCATCATAAGTCTCCACACAAAGATACTTCACCAGATGGGCGAGGATAACAGAACACTCATAATCCGCCGGGATCGTGTAATAGTTCAGATCGGACTCGATGTTCTCGTAGCGGTACTTGAACTCGATGTTGTAAGGGGTGACAAACTTGGCGTCAAGCCACTTGTCAAACTCATTCTTAGTGTATTGATCCACCGATATGATGCTGACCGGATCCAGTTCGTCCTCCGAGCAGGAGACGCTGGCGGAAAGGGCAGCAACGGCCATCAAGAAATATGTTATTGTTTTTTTCATTTTCATAATTTTTACTGAAAAATAAGTTTAGCGAGGGTTAGGTGTGATGCCGGCGGCAATGACACGCACAGGAAGCTGCATCGCCCTGCGAGGGTCATCAATAGGCATCGAATCAGTAAGGGTTTCCGGCTTGCCGGCCATGTTCATGCTTCTGCGATGGATCTCGATTCCGAAACGCTTCACGTCGAACCAACGCTGGCCAAGACCAAGAGACTCGATCCTCTTGGCGGCGACGATGCACTGGTACATAGCCTCTTCCTGAGAGCCTTCCTCTACGGCACCGAAAACAGGATTGATGTGCTTCTTGACAGTGGCCTTGTTCCACTCCCAGTAGTCCACCTTGTCGTAGAACGCCTTGATGGATTCCGGAGTCATGACGTCCTTGGTCTTGTTGCAATTGTGTACCCAAAGGTTGAGGTCGTCGCAGGCCTTGTTGTAGTCACCAAGATGAACGTAGGCCTCAGCCCTGTTCAACAGGCACTCATCCGTACTCAAAGCCGGATAGACAGTTCTTACATAGCCGATTCCGGCAACAGGATCGGTGTACTGGAATATTCTTGGGCATCTCCAGAAGATCACTCTGTCCATACTTCCCGTGTACACGGACGGGGCGTCCTTGTAGGCGGATGTCCCCCAAGGCTGGGCGGCCTGGCAGTCCTCATAAGTGGCAAGATAAGAGCCGTGCGAGTACATCGAGGCTGTGCTGTACGCTCCGAAAGCCTGTCCCATCACCGAGAAGGCAGTGAAGAGGAGAAGGTTAGCGTTGACAGACGGATCAACATAGTGGAGGGTGGTAGGCTGCTGCTGAGGGCTTCCGTTCGGCATTGTGGCCAGCACGTCATAATCCCTGAGCATTGTGGCAGGAGAAGACCCCAGACACATATCCGCATACTTGATCACCAGATCATACTTCTCGTAGAAAAGGTAGAAACGGGCCGCAAAAGCATAGGCCGCGAGCTTGTTGAAATGGTACTTAGGCACCGTGTAGTTGTCATCACCCACAAGAGCCAGTCCTTTCTCAAGATCCTCCTCGATCTGCGCGTAGACAGCCGCGACATTCCCTCTTTCGTACTGAGGGGCGAGAGTGGTCTCCGGCTTTGTCATGTACGGGATTCCGAGATCAGTGGTGCTGGTCTTCTTGTTGTACTGCAGACAGAACATATTCACGAGGATGAAATGCGAGTAGGCACGGCAGAGATAGGCCTCGCCTAGAGCCTGACTCATCGCTGTGGAGCGCTCTGGCCCGCCGAGTTCGTCGATGGCGATGATGGCCTGGTTGGCGGCGGCGATGGCCGAATAATAGGATCCCCAGATTCTCTCGGTAGACTCGTTGTTGGATTCCTGCAGCTCACTCCATTGATAGATGGAATCGAAGAAGCGGCTGGTACCCGTGTACTGGACACCATAGTTGTCCACATTGTCAGAGTAGAACTCCGCGATGAGGATGTGGTCATTCTCTGAATAGGCGGAACCCACCAAAGAGATCACTTTCTCCTCGGAATCGACAGTGGCTCTGTTGTCCGGAGTCGTGTCGAGGAATTTGTTGCAGGCTGAAAGGCCAAAGATGGCGGTTGCAGCCAGAATGTATGATATTTTGAATGTTTTCATGTCTTTTCTTGTGTTTAGAGTCCGAGTTTAAGTGTCAAAGTGAACTGCTTAGGCACCGGAACAGCCACACCTCCGGTGTTGAAGAACTCCGGATCCTGTCCGTTCAGCTTCTTGTCAGCATAGACGAGGAAAAGGTTCGTAGCCTGCAGCTTGAGAGACATAGAGTTCATCTTCATCGCCTTTACGATCTTGGACGGCAACTCATAGGAAAGAGAGATCTCCTTCATTCTGATGAAGTCTCCGCTCGCGATGCGCTCCGTGGAGTAGTTGTAGGCATTATAGGCATAACTCAATGATGTGTACTTCTTGTTCTGCCAACGGCTGGCGATGACAGGAACAGTAGTGGTGTTCTCGTCTCCCGGAACAACCCATCGGTTCTTGAACTCCTTAGGCATCGAGGAGAGATCAGAGTAAGAATTCTTGAAGACCGGATCAAGCCTGATGACGTTGCCGAATGAGTAGGTCATGAACACATTCAAAGTGAATCTCTTGAATTTAAAGGTGTTGCCGAACGAGCCGACATCGGTAGGTTCAGAAGTTCCGGAATATTCAAGGAATCCGAGCTTGTCCGGATCACTGTTCTGGAAGTTGATGTCCGTCACAGTGACATTACCGCTCTCGTTGAGGAAAGTCGGAAGACCCTCGGAATTCAGACCCTTGAACGGAATGGAGAAGATACTGTGGTTCGGATAGCCTTCTTGGGCGAATCCGGTACCGGAGATCAGGTCAATGACTCTCTGTGAGGTAAGAAGATCCGTAACCTCGTTCTTCGTGTGCGAGTAGATGAAGTTCGTTGACCAAGAGAAGTCCTTTGTCTTGATGTTGGTCGTGGTGAGACTGAGTTCCACACCGTTGGATTTCATGGAAGCGATGTTACCGTACTTCCTGACCTCACCGCCGACACCCGGAGTGTTGGTAAGACCAATCAGGTCAAAGTTGTTTCTCTTGTACCAGTCAAAGGCGAAATTGATCCTGTTGTCAAAGAAGCCAGACTCGAAACCAATGTTCAGCTCATGCTTCTTTTCAAATGTAAGATCCTCGTTCGCTAGGCTGGCGATGTAGAGATGAGACTCTCTGAGACCTGAAGAAGGTCTCCAAGGTATCTCGCTGCTGATCTTCACCTCGGAGTTATTGACCCAAGAAGGGCCGCTCTCTCCCGTCAATGAATATGAAGCCTTGAGCGCGAAGTGGGAAACATAAGGGTAGAGGCTCTTCATGAACGGCTCGTCATGGGCGTTCCATCTTCCGGACACGTTCCATGTAGGGAGCCATCTTGCCGTGCGGGACTTGCCAAGACGGTTTGAACCCTCGTAGCGGACGGTGCCGTTGACAATGTAGCGGCCTTTGAATGAATATGTTCCCGTACCGAAGAAGGCGGCTCTGCGCTCACGGGAGTTGCCCATGGTGTAGTAGTCCGCTCCGTCCTCGGAACTCTTCTTGAACACGAGGTAGTTGTAGTTGGCGATCTCGCCCATGTCATACTGCATGCCCCAGCCTCTGAACCAGACAGCGTGACGATCCACACTGTTGACCTCCATACCACCGTAGAGGTTCAGCATGTGATCCTCGCCGAACTGGTCGTTGTAGCTTGCGGTCGCGCGGAAGTCCCAACCATACATCTTGTTGTCAGTACGTTGGAATATACCACCATGCGGCAGCACAGTCTCTGGAAGAGAATAAGGATTGTCCGGATCCGTGTAGAGGAACGGGTTGCTGTTCCTGATGGTCGAAGTACTCATCTCCCTGTAGGCAAGAGCCTGGTTGGAGTTGTCGAGCACATTGTGCTCACGTGTCGTCTGCGAGTACTTAACCGAGGCCAAAGCACTGAGTTCCACCTTCTTGATCGGGGTGTACTTCAGTTCTGCCTGATTTCTGAAATTGAAAACATCAAGATCGAGATAATTGTTGTCCAGCTCGTACATGATGTTGAAAGGAGCGTAGTTCCTGGTGTAGAACTCATCCGGATCAAGAGTCCTGGAGGTGTTCAGTGCATAGGAGTACGGGTTGATGTCGAAGTCTCTCTTTACCTCACCTGTAACGGCGTTGATCGAGGAGCTCAAGGTTCCAGGAGCCTTCTGCTTTCTGTAGGAGGCGTTGCTGATAAGATTGAGGGAAAGATTGCTGAAAATCTTATAGGTCAGGTTCATGTTGGCCGTGTAGCGCTGAACCTTGCTCTGGTTTGTCCACCCTGGGTCGTCCATGATACTCATTGACGCATAGTAGTTTGTCTTGTCTGAGCCGCCAGAGATGCTGACAGAGTGCGTGTGCTGGATGGCGGTGGAGAAAAGACGGTCGAACCAGTCCGTGTTACGGTACTCTGCCGCGCGGAGGTACTCCGCCTTAGCTTCAGGAGTGTTGGCGAGAGCGAACTTACCGGTACTTGGATCGTACTGGCTGAGAAGCTGATACATCTTTCCATAGACACCACTGTCAGAGGCCGTGGAGGTGTGGGCATAGTTAAGCCAGCCCTTCTGCTGAAGCTCCTGATAGATGCCCATCTGATCCTGTGAGTTCATGATGTTGAATGTGCTGTACATCGGCTTCAGACGCATGGTATACTCACCATTGTAGGTGATGTGGTTCTGCC